>Ga0209780_1001382_pt1 | contig 15851 bp, 9 predicted proteins | sample WorMetexBAHAMAS2_FD_187384 | JGI IMG/M metagenome (GOLD analysis project Ga0209780, IMG submission 187384) | Marine gutless worms symbiont microbial communities from Max Planck institute for Marine Microbiology, Germany - Inanidrilus exumae... | ecosystem: Host-associated > Annelida > Digestive... | reverse complement strand
TTTAGGAGTAGATTAAAGACCAAACTGTTTAATGTAGCTTATGTTGCCCAACTTGTCTAGTCATCGCCACCATGCGCCTCTGATTCGCTTGCGACGTATGGCGCTATATAAATGTGTTTTTGATTTTTGATTTGATAGTCTTGTACACTTTGTCTCGTTATGCTGGTGTACCTAGCCGCTTTATGGCAGTTGCTAGTCAATATGGAATACACTCGCTTCTGGCAGACTGTTGGAACTGTCAAGTTTGCTGTCTGGAAGTCTTTTACAGAGACTGTTCATATCTAGATTGCGCTTATTTTATTTTGTCCTATTGCTGTATTGCACTTTTGCTGTACTGTACTTTTGTGTGAGTGTTTTATGTGTTATATGTTTGTATTTTGTCGCTACCTTCTGGTGTAATAAAAAATAATAATAGTTGTTATTTTACAGCTGGGTGAGTGGACACCATCCAGCCAACAGATCTACAATGAACAACATCCGCAAATCCGTGATGTCCAGCCAACTGCTCCAACAGCCATACTAGCTTTAGTTTCCATTAAACTGGCCTTCTTTCCAGAGATACTATAGGTCGGATGAGGGCCCTCAACAAATCTTCTGGATGACTGGAGGTTTTTCACAGGGCACTGGTACTGGCGACCGAGAGCCAGCATAAAGGCAGCGATGCCACTTCCATCAGGAGTCCAGTGGAGGATAAACAAAGGACGGGGCCAAGCCAGTGGTCAGGGATAGTGCTTTGTACTACTTCCAGTGCTTTGACAATGATGTTTGGATGGCAGGAAGGACATCTGGCCTCTAATCTCAGAGGTGTTCTTCTGAAACAGGTGAAGGAGGAGGTTCAGAGGGAGAACCAGCTGACCGAAAATCACGTGGAAAGACGGCCGTCAAACGGAAGTAGCAAGAGTTTATCACTAGCCAGATGCTTTTCAACAGCATCAAAGTAATGAATGGAATTTAAAGCATCGATGCCAACCAAGAAAAGCCACCGACTAGCCTCATCCGTGCCTCATCCATCACTTGATTGCTGAGGGAAAACGCACTACACCCTTTACATTAGCTCTCCAATGCCAGTACTGCAAACAACAGCACTGAAAGCAAAAACACTGAAACTAGCAGAACAAAAGTACATTCAACTTTCAGTACAGGAAGAGATCAACATTTTCTACAAATCGCAATTTAAGAACACCAAACCAGTCGTTTCAGCGGTTGCACACAACCAGACTAGCATCATACAGTGACAGATGAAATCACATACACGGCAGAATGAGTGAAATATGGTTGGACGTTCTCCATGAGGCGCAGGTACGGCAACTGCACAGAGAAAATGTGACATCATGTGTGACCGTGAACCAACACCAAAGTATCCACCAACGACAAGCACATCCAGCTCATCCATCAGTCCACTAATGTAGTCCGGCTTCAGCTTGTACCAGCCACCCTTCCTTACGTTCGGTTTGTAGATCGATTCCGGATCTTTTACCATTATTCCTTCTTCACGCGAGTCGATTGCATCGTTCAACGCATCGATGCATTCCTGTCTACATTGATGCACAAAAATTATGAGAATTTATTCACAATAGCTAGTAGCAATATTGACCACATTAGTATCTCTAGCAGTAGTAGTAGTAGTACATGCAATAGTGATTGCAGCAAGAAAAGAAAAAGCAGTAGCAGCAGCCTGTATTCAACGTTAATATCAGTCACACCATTTCATGACACAGTAATGACATTGCTTAAATAAACACACCGAGCTGATGTCCAACAAAACAAATGTTAAGTACCGCAACAGAACACATTACAACATTACGTACTCTTGGGTAATGTTACTACAACACTATTTGTTACAAACAGAAATATACTCATGGCAAATTCATACTTCATGTCACAGAAACTTACAAAATTATGTCACAGGTGCTCAAAATTGCTTTAAACATTACTATCAAGCAAACTAACCCCTGACTGATATTTCAGAACACTGTTATGCAACTTAAAAGTATCAGCTGAAAATTGAAGATAAGAAAATCGACAGCTTGTACAGACATAGCAGTTGATGGAATTCATATCTACAGCAAATGACATTACTTGGTAGACTTTTCAGCAAAGCTTGACAGAATTAATCTTCCTTCGACAAGTTTAAACACATCAGCAAGTTTTTGTCGTCGCTGTCTCAGTGGCTGATTGGCCAACACTTCTCCATTGAGCAGCAGTAAATCGAACACAACCATCATTGGCTGATATCCCATGGAAGCCACATCGCGTGACTTGATGTCAAAATTTTCTCCCTTTGATGCTGAAAATTAATCATACTCAGCAATTCATTACACATAAAATGCACTTTTGAAAACGTAGAAAGTTCTAAGTAAAACTGTTAAGATAAACAAGTAAAAGGCCTACCTGTTCAGACAACGATTTTATTCATATGTTTTTACAACTATATTTCTATGAAATTCTGTGGAGCATCTTGCAGTGACTTCTTCACTTAGTGCACTTTAAATACTGACTATTTTACATTACATTACACATAACTGGAAGTGGAAGTCACTACCAATAGTTTTGGTGTCTTCATTAAATCCAACCATTTCACCATCCAGGATACATGAAGTGACATGTGGTTTGAAGCAGTCTGCTATGCACGGAGTATAGATGCCATCATCTTTGGTTCCACCATACACATGTGTGTAGTCATTGCCACTAAAAAACATAACAACCATTATTTGCTAATTTGTTTACTGAGGCCAAACATTTACATTCCAAGCAACTTCAAGTTATTAATAAGAACAGTTAACAATCTGCAATAATAGTTTAAAAGAGCATAATTCTGCACAAAATGACACCAAGTTGACATAATATGCTGCACCATTTCCTAGCAATAAGTAATCAAAACATAACTGTTTAGTGCAAAAACAGAATGGGAATGGGACTGGGAATTACAGTGTAAACTGGCAAACTTTTCACGGCAGTAATACAAACTAATGAAGTCAGGTGAACTTGAGAAAGAGTTCAGGGTGTATATCATCACATTTCTCTACAGAAACTGACAGGATAGCACAAGTCAGAACGAATCTATTGTTAGCCTCTATCAAACAGTGCATTTGCCTGCATGATTCAGAAATGCACTCTTGTAACACTTCCAGTGACATCACAAACAGGCTGACTGATTAAGATTTAACGTCCCATCCTACACAAAATAGGTCATTTCAGAGACGTTCTTCCCAGCCAATCTCTTGGCTAAGTACTGAAAAACTAAATCTAACACAACAAAAGCAAACATGCATTCATAACAAAATATACAACAACACAAAATAAGCATAATGGAAGAGGCCTATTCTCAAAGAAGTAGATAGGTAACGAAATAAACAAGCAAGGAAATATGTAAGCAAGGAAGAAAGTAAGGTAGAAAGTTAAATTAAGGTAAAAAGTTAACCAAACATGCAATTTATATAGCGCCAAAATCAACAAATAAATCAGATTGTATTACAGCCTCAGAGCCCATATGGGGCACCACAAACAGAAAACTACCAAGGTATTTACGATGATATACTTTTAATTTTTAACATCACTGGTACTACTTTAAATGACTACATCTCTGGAATGACTCCATTATCTTAACCATTTTTTATTGCCAGGCTTGTTAATATCAGTATCAATAGAAACAGCAATAAAGTATCGCTGAAACTTTTACACATAAGTAACAGAAGTGCAGTATTGGCAACACTTTATCACCACCAATCAAGTTTCCCATTTCACAAGGTAGTGCAGAAGTACTAGGTCACTAAGGTGGAAAAATACAGCATCTTTCACTTGCTTACTGTCTCATTAACATTTATGCCATAAATTATCTAAACTGCTTCATGCACGTCAAAGTTATAGCAAGCCAAAGTTGAGATGTGTTCTGGACACAGCATAGTTACTACTGTTGCTCAGTGTGATATCAGCCTACCGCTAGTAATGATAGTATGAGCCTACAAGTCAACAATGACCTTAAAGAACAGAGACGTATGATATGTCTGTGCTGTCATTGTAGTTGTTGCCCTTCTGTTGCAGCTGTCATGCAACTTTCCTCTTCAGTCTTCACCTCCATCCAGTGCATGGTCATTCCATTGAAACTGCTACTACTAGTGGCTAGTAGTAAGCTAATTAATACTGCCACAATACCTTTAAAACCAGTATTGGTACTGAATATCGGCAGTACTTTCTAACAATATCGTTAACAAGGCTGGTTACTACTGTAAGCAGCACTGCACTAGCTGTACTAGCATCCCTGACCTCCGTGAGAAGAATTTAAATTCACTGGCACGTTTATGTAGCTGCATCCTCTCTCCATCATACTTCACTTCAATAAAGAATGGTCGGTTTTTCAACAGCTGCTCTATCTGCAATCCAGGACAACTACATTATTAACTCAACAATCTGGTATTCTGGCCTACACATAGTGACACAAACACATAATTTGCTCAACTTTACACTTAGCAGAATTAGTTATGTATTGTCAACTACCTGCTACTAACCACTAATTATTATCATATACTGTGGCCAATAAAAGCTCGGCACCTGGAGTCACATGACGAAAAAAATATCTCCTGGTAGAAAAAAAACTGTTGAAAAATGTTCTCTTGATGACACAGTAAATCACAGAAACGAGTGAAAACTCAAGTTATTAATCTTCAAATCTTACACAACTGCGCAGAAGAAATGTGATAACAATGCTCGAGAGAAAAAATTAAACCTTGTTTGGAGCTGCCTGGTCACCAAGCATCGGCCGAAATGGACTGAAAAGAGATATTTCAATCTCGTGCAGGCGAACAGCTGGATCACGCAGTATGTTACAAACCTATCACGCATGACAAAAATATCAAACACAACCTGCACATGAAACTTGTATTTAAAATAGGGCTGGAAATTAATCGCGTTAACTAATGCGAGTAACGCGTTAATTTTTCAGATGATTACATTCTTTAATCATATGACTAAAATTAATAATTCACAAAGATGAATACTTTGCTGTCAGTAACTGTTGTAATTGTAACGACACTGTCATTTGTAGTGTCTCACATTACGCACCAGTGGTGGATAGCACACAAAGCATAAACATAACTTTCTTAATAGAAAATGCACGTTTATGTAAGAGAAACTAAGCCAAATAATCACTACAAGTAATCAGATGGTCAAATTTGCATATTTTTTTATCAACAACTAGTTTAATAAACAAGACCTATGACTGACTTGTCATGTGTGATACTGATTACATTAGTTGGACTTTGTCATTTTATTTTAGTGAACTTACTAGTGAATTCTGACTTCAATTCAGAGTTGGACTAATTGTCGGGCAGTATTTTCATAGCAACAATTTGTTGTGATAACAGAGAGACATTGTCAGTTCAACTTCCGTCATTAAAATTTTTCGATTAAAAGTAAGATTGACTAAGATTAATTTTTTTTAATGATCAGATTAATCGTGATTACAATTTTTAATCGGTGCCCCCCAGCCCTAATTTAAAACTTTAACTGTTTACTTTCCAATTTTCAATTTCTACTAAGGTATTTAACAAACATCAGTATAAACTGTTACACTATGTCAAATTTCAAGAGACCTATTCGAAATTTTCAAGTAGACCTATATTTCTGTGGTAACAGTAAAAAATTAACATTTTTTGAAACAAGTGACAATTATGGATTATTTCACAACACAATGTGCATTACTTGTCTCATCTGCAAAACAATGTAAAGATGATTCAAGCTTTGTACTAGACAAAAATTGTCAACCATTTAAATGATAAACAGCATGATAATCAGTAATTTCAACAAAAAGGGCATCTGGCCTGCAAAAACCTGATTCAATTATCCCAAAGGTTCTTTCAGAGAATGGGAGAGCTTCAGAAAAGAAGGCACTTAAATAAAAACTAAAAATTGAAGTAGAAATGACATATAATAGGAATTCAACCAAATTGCTTCAATGATCATTAAAGTGAATATCTGAGCTGTTAACTAGGGCAGTGCATGACATTACAGATGTTTATAGATACACCAACCTTCTCGAGACTCATTTTAACGTTGTACAAGTCTTCCGCATCCACATGATATGAGTTGAAAACCAAATGCTGGCTAAGCCCGGTTTTCAGTTCTTTCATGATGATGCGAATCAGCCACTTCTGCTCGCGGGCGGACATCTCTCGTAGCAGCCGACCAAGTGCACATCGAACAAGATTCTTGTCTTTGCTTGCATGTCCAGTTGCCACATCATCCAGCAGGCTGTTGACATCTTGAATCATCAACGTGCCACGGTCTGGACAACGTGGCTTCAGAATAAAAAATGCAGCGGAGGCAAAGTCTCCAGCATCCTATCGCCACCAGTTCAATCACAACTAATACAACTAAAATCATAACATACTTCACTTCACACATCAGGAATATGTTAAGCTGCTCATCAAGATTCGGCAAATAACAGTTGACTGATTCAACAATTCTGCAATGCAAAATTCAACGATTATCACAAAAAATAATGTGACGCAAAATAATAACAATGACATTAATATAACTAAAAAAACTGTGTGCTGTATACAACAAACTCTACACTGAAATCCGACCACTGCAATTACACTTTTAACCTTTAAGAACACAAACTTTTGCAACAAAACATTTTCATAAAATGTCACACTTACACCTTTAGCACTTTTAGGCGACCTGTAGTTGACAAGTTTCTGTGCAGCTGGACTGTCTTTGCCGAGACCAAGAATCTCAACGTACAGCTTGGCCAGAGTGTGCTAATAATATGTACAACAAACAATATACTTATTTTTAAAAATGAGTTTACTCGATCTACAGCTGACGTGACAGTCCTTGTACTTCATTGTCTATTACTAATAATGGCAGACAACACCTTTTTTACTACATTTTTCTACAACTTGATAAACATTCATGAATAGAATCCTACCTTGGCCCAAGCATGCAGAAAAATAACTAACCCAAACTCGTTTCTAGCACCACTGGATTACAAACCCTTAAACTTTTGTCACATCTCTAACAATCAAACATCACAAAATTACATAAAAGGAATTTTATCAAAATATATATTTGATGCTGAATATTGAAACCGAATGACAAGCACTCTTTTCTACAGGTACAGGGAGTCCAACGGCTCTACTAGAACATAAAACTGTAACTCATGCAACTTATCAATCATGACGTTTACTATACAAAGTGAAAGTAGTGAGATATCAGTACAAACAACTCAACTTTATTCAGGTAATGCATAAAAATGACAGATATGGGCAATATTTTGCTGTAAATGAATTTTTAAAGCCGAGAAGTGTTGTGATTTATGTACAAAGATCACAAGTTTTGATCTGGTACTGCAAGAGGTTTCAAATTAATTTAATTACTGACAACATCTGGCAAGTTTGCCCAGCCAAAAGAATTTTTTTAAATATTATTACGGTATTAGCATGTACAGCACATAATTTATCACACAAAAGCCAGACTCACCTCTTTAATACCATATGCCTCTCGATCACGATCAAGCTGTGGAAGCAGCAATCTCATTGCAGGAAAAAAAGAATCAGTCTGTGTAAACAGACACATTCACAGTAACTAACAAACTGCAGTGGTATGTCAAAATTACTACAAAAATTACAAAAAAAGCACATTATAAATCTGCAACTGAAATCCTAACCGTTGTGGCAGAGTTGTGCAGTCTGTTGTGAAATGCACGCCACTCATCTATGAAATCCCGAAGAAACTGTTTTTTCCTTTCTGTTCCAGACTGTGCACTAATTTTATCCAGAAGCAAGGCAAACTGGTAGAAAGGTACCTTGGAAGCCACAGTTTCCATTCTGCAACCTGCACAAAAGACAGCACAACCGCAAATATAAGCAATCTCAAAAAGCAACTCATGTAACATTATAATCAAGTATGTGACATTCTCTTACCATCGGTCTCTGTTCCTTCTGACTAACATTCTCCCACATCTGTAGCATGCTGAATACTGAGTGAAATGAGAGTGGCTTGAGGCTTGCTGCACAGTCATGTCCCTGGATATAATCACTTCGTCTATCTCATGTGGTTTATGTTATATAGTCAACTTTTATTTACAAGTGAAGTAAAACAAAGGTTCAAGGGCATTCAAGGTCAAGTCCATTCAAAGTCATCCACTGCAGCACCACTGGCAGCCAACGACAGTGGAAACTTGTGTTCCGGCTTCGGAACAAAAAATGTTCCGAGACAAGACCAAACCGACGTTGTTCCGGGCTGGAACAGTACCAGAAACAGTTCCGGTACGATCTCTATTCTCTAGTTATTTGACAAAATCTGGCATTACGCCATGCACAAATCCACCACGTGAAGTGATGACAAGCATTAAATATTAGTTGGACTGTTGACATCGAAAAATTATACACAAAACTGCACAGTTCCTGTCGACTTATGAACCACATAGCTGTTGCATGCTCAGACCTTTGGCCTGTTCATGCGACGACTGTATGCAAGTTGACTCCTGGCCACGATGTTATGAGAGCGGCGTGTTAATGACGTCATGCATCATCTTTGAAGTGATAACGGTGAAATTCAGTAAAATTCGTCTAATTATTTCTCGTAAATGCAAAAGTCTATCTCTTAATGAACTGCACCTATAGACTGCCGATGCCATGGGCTTTCCTTTGATATACTGCACGAAGGTAACCATTCAGCAACTCTTACATAGCTGACTACTACCATGTTTTTAAATGGCACGGACAACCCCTCAAAAGTGCCTCTTCCCATGGGTATCTCGACCTCCATCTAATACATGGTTCCGTGGGCACATCCAAGTCACCACCCCAAATGGCATCTCAATCGGTTCAGCCATTTTTGCATAGCTCACTGTAGTAGCCGTATACTTTACAATAGGGCTGCCACTTCCTCAATCCAAAAAGATTGCCACTTCCCCTTGGGCGATCGAGGTCCCCATATAATACATGATTCTTGGGTCCTGCCAAGTCACCACCCCAAACGGCATCTCCTCGATCGGCTCAGCCGTTTTTGCAGGGCTCACAAACTGACACCAGACACACACAAAGACACACCTACCAACCACGCTACTCCCTGTGTAACAGTAGCCCGCTAATGATCTGTCTAAAAGTCGAAATGTACAAAATCCGTGAAATCCACTAAATATGCTAAATCCACCTGGCTAAAAACGAAATCCAGTGCAGTTGTGTGAAATTTACTGCCTAAAAATCAAAATTCACAAAATCCACCACCAAGTGGCAAATGTACGAAATCCCTGCCTAAATGTCAAAATCCACAACACACACAAAATAATCAAACAACAGTGTTAATGACAGCATTCACATTGGCCCCATCCTTTTCCTGATTTACATCAACGACATTGTCGACAACCTCAGCTGCACTGCATACCTGTTTGCCGACAACATGAAACTCTTCAATGGAATCACTCAAGATGCTGATACAGCTCGTCTACAGTCTGACATTTGTGCGGTTGATGCATAGACAGACCACTGGCTGTTGAAACTCAATGCTCAGAAATGCAAGGTCATGACAGTCAGCAGATGTAATAAACATCGACCTACAGGCACGTCTTATCATCTACCTGCTGGCAGATCAAACCAGAGCCCATACAAGTTTAAGTCAGTCGAGGCGCTGGAAGGTGTCCAAAGACGTGCGACAAAGATCCTTCCTGGTTTTGGCAACTTGACATATAAAGAACGATTACAGCGGCTCAAGTTACCTACCCTGGTGTACAGGAGAGCTTGTGGCGACATGATCAAGGTATACAAGATACTCCATGGATACTATGACCCCGAAGCAGCTCCATGCCTACAACAGTGCATCTATCCGAGTACCAGAGGTCACACCTGGAAATTGTACCTACTACAGTCACATCTGAATTGCAGAAAGTGCTGATTCGCTGTGAGAGTAGCTGGATGATGGAGTAAGTTGCCGGATGATGTTGTCAACGCACCGAGTGTATCGACATTCGAGAATCGTCTTGATAAACATTGGGCATGCCAGGAGTTTCTGTATGACTTCAAGGCTCAACTTCCCCGAAGCTGGTACTCTCTGCATACACCTACAGTCAAGATCTGGATATATAGGCCTGGCGGCCTTCGTCCAGTAACCTTCCTGTGTTCCTCATGTGGCGCAGCACGTCATTTCATGTCATGTCATGTAGCGACACGACACATTGTGTCGACTTCAACTGCCGATGCACTATGACAGTAACGACGCAACGCGCTGCACCGCAACGCAACGTACTGCATTCGATGTGAATAAACCCTTATTAGATCGCAGTGCATCGTGAGATCTGCTTTAGTGTTGAATCTTTTTTATTACTCTTTTTATGTGCAGACCTTTTAGGCAGGTGGATTTCGTACATTTGCCACTTGTAGGTGGATTTCGACTTTTAGCATTACTGGTTTGGCTGTGGATTTCGTGAATTTCGACTTTTAGGCAGAACCGGCCTAAAACTGCACTGTACACAACAAATAAATCTTCCTAAGTATTCATAATAAAATCACACTGGAATTAAATTAATTACATCACCAACTACAATATTTATTGCAAATTTACAGAAAAAAAATCATGTACGTAAAAAATCAGAATATCTAAGACCCTTGATGTCTCCTAGCTTGATGTAAACAAACGACTGGTGTAAAATATTTAAGCTGTACTAGTGAAGCACGGAATGTAAAATTACAGTAACTGAAACTGCTTTAGTGTAACAAGGGGACTGGAGGCGTGTGGAGGGGCTAACCGGCTAAGCCCCTAACTGCCAGAGAAACTGAAATCCAGGCTACGGGGTTAGTGAAAATGCGTTCAAACTGGTAAAGATAAAGAGGTAGATCGACAAATAAATAACGACAGTCAATAAAGGCCTTAAGTTACGTGATGTGCCTTTGCAATGCAATGCAATGACGATTATGGGCACAGGCGCTAGCCTCTATGCCCACATCCTATTAACAATTATGTGCACAAAAACTTTCCAATTTATGTTATAACACTTCTACTTCCGGTTCCTGAAATTTTAGCCTGATAGTTATACATCATTTCTTGTTCCCACTATTTTCTTAAAAGAACAAGTTCAACTTCAACTTCGATATATTTCACTTCTATATTTCTGATGCATGTTGTGCCCTGCGTGGCGCTTAAATTTGGCTTACCGTCGGCTAGCTCAGGAAAAGTAAATAGGAGATTTGTATAGCGCTTTATAATAGACTTATAGACAATCAGGTGTGACACGTGTTGACGTTTGCACGGCCGAAGGCGGTCAGTCATCCATCCCAGTACTAACCGGCCCGACGTCGACGTAGAGTAGAACGGTTCCAAACACTTACCTAATCAATTTTTGTAGTGTGAACCTCACGTGATCATGATAAGTGTCATGTTAACCGTTTGTAATAGCACCGCGGTGCGTTTAAATGCTAATATGTTTTGTGTGTATTTTACTATCTTATCAAGTATGCAATATGTCAGACTCCAGACCCGTTTTTGTTCAGTATAAACTTGACTTGGCTATAGGCTAACTTCGATGATGCGCCCAACGCCGTTTACCGCTACGCCATGCTATGCATGGTAACACATGTTATAAGCCAGTGCTGAAGTTAATGACAGACCGATGTGCAAATTTAGACCCCACCTATCCAGAATCATTAGACCAATATTGATGCCGCGGTCAATCGATATCCACCAAAGGCGGCGATCTAGACGGAAAATTTAATTTGAATCGATTCAGAGGCGGATCTATGGTTTCTGTTGCCCTGAGCAAGATTTCCAGACTGTGCCCCCACGTTTTCGTTATGCAGATTCGCGTTATGTTTGTTCCCCTCCCCTCTTTGGTGCCCCCTCCCTTGGTGCCCTGGGCAGCTGCCCCAGTCGCCTACCCCTCGATCCGCCACTGAATCGATTTAGTTGTTACGGTTCTGCGCATGAGTGAAAAAGTTATATGGCGTAATTTTTTAAGGTCACGACTCACGATATGATAAGATACGATATATTTACGTGCCCTCAAAAGCTGACGATACGGCCAGCTTAGTATAGCGAACGGCATAGAAACAAAAAATAAGGAAAAACTAAAAACAAAAACCGATTAGCTCAAAAGAACCGATGCGGCAAAGGTCCGCGAAGGCGATATTGGACGGTTTGTCACATTTATACGGTTAGGCCTAATGGCTAAGGTGAAACGTTTAAGCAGTTATCCTATTGCATTACTCTTACATCATTTTAGGCCTATGATTATTTGTGCTATCTTGCAGATCCCTCTTGGGGACTCATTAACGTCGACTCGTCGAGTGCTATAGCTATAGCTAATGTATAAGCCATTAAGCCTACGTTGCTACATACGAATAAGCAACAAGATAACGATGACATCGACGATGAAGACAACTTTTTCTTGTTTTCATTATTTCTTAGTTTGTAGTTTCTTAGTTTTAAAGAAATGAGGATGGATGGATGGATGGATGGATGGGTGGGTGGGTGCGTGGATGGATGGATAAAATCAGAAATCTGTTCACACTGATTCTTTATTGAATAACCTTTCCACTAGGCTACGTCAACCAACATGACAGTTCCATTAGCCTAACGTTATCATATATCATCTGCAATGGTAGTTCACAACCTTCCCGCCACATGTGAAGAACGTTCTAAAGTTCACTAGTTCAGTAATCACACGTAAGGTCCGACAACGTTGAAATAAATGAAAGTAAATCACCATACTCTTGAATCACCAATGCGCTTTTCAGTGGCGAAGGGACTGAAGACGAGAGAAGGAAGCATTCGCCTCGGGCGGCAATCAATACTTCATTACAAAAATTCAACAAAGAACTACACACTGGTTGCAAGAGTGCTGAAAGCTGCCATTCAAATGTTGGGATATAATGATTAGAAAACTGCAATAATGGCAATATGATAAAGTGGTCAAAGAATAATTTTCATGAAAGGCAACATCGCCGTCTTGTCACCCCTCGCGGGGTTAAATGGATTCGTCCGACCTTGATCCGGTGATCTGTAATCATTGCATGCTTCCTATGGCCCACATGTCAGCCCCCAAATGGCATTTCAGTTGGTTCAGCCACTTTTGCGTACACCGTATCAGACTCCCAACACTTTTCAATGAGGCGGACTACCTCCACAATTGCCCCTTCCCCGTGGCTAGACTCCCCATCTAATGCATGGTTCCATGCGCCCACCCGACTGGCATCTCGATCCATTCATTTTTGCAAGGCTTACGAACGTGACCAATGGACACATACCGACCACACTACTCGGTCTGTAGCAATAGCCCGCATCTTGTGCAATGCATGCGATGCGGTCTAATAATTAGTACAGAACAGTTTTGTTCTCTGCAGTACTCAATGGTTGTTTCATGTCACGTGACTGCAAACCGTAATCATAAACCACAGGCATAATGGATCGGATAATTCACAGCGGTCACAACCCGAGCTAGGGGATGGGGCGGCAACAGGAAGTGTGCCCCGGGAGCCATGCCTCACGCCGCCACTGTTAGAAAGCTGAAAACAAATTCAAAAGTGTGTCCAAAAACTATACGGGTTGCAATGTATCTGGGGACACACTTCAATAATCAATATAGGCTCGAAGGGAGCGATTTCCACCAGCGTACTCGGCAGATGACACAACTTTTTACTTTATTTACTGACACACAAGCTGTTTACTTCCTGCATTCGACGATGTCTAGTGTCACGTGCCTGCAACTGAGTGATGCCAGCGTTATCTTCCGTGTTATGTATTTTCAGTTTCAAATTCAGTCTGCTTTTCTTGCATGTCGTTAGCAGCGGCAGCAGCATACGTGGTTTACCCAATATCAGACATCAGACGTTGCCAAAAATGTGGGAAGCACGTTCTTTGTACGCAGCGTAGAGACGCGCAAAAATGATTTTGAATTGATTCTAACGGTAAAAATGGAAACTAAATATCCCGTAGGGGGATCACTGGTAGTGAATTTCCGGTGATCTGTAATCATTGTGTAGTTATGGCGGTCTGAAGTCGCAAGACCTGAAAATTTCGTAAGCAATTATGGCGTTTTTTCTTCAAGCCTATAACTAGATGTCCAAGAAACTTTGGAACAAACAAATTAGCAAAACCTTAAATTCAGATGAATAGATATTCAGTTTAGATTTTAAATCACTGTGGTCTAAGACAAAATCTGATTTTGAGATAAGATAATCTGACAACCTATAAATAACATCAGATTAAAGTTTGTTAAACATAACCAATTACCGAATGAAACAGTGACAACATTGTTTAAGACTAATCAAATGTGGACCAATGACTCATAAATCATATACTTCTACTTTTTTATTGGCAGATACAACAAATAAAGACTACGAAATTAACAGAAAAACAGCACCACACAAAAATTAAACAAATTATAAGAAAAACACAAAAATTACAAATACTTAAGAGTATTCAAAACTAGAAAATAAACAAAAATGAAGCTGTGACAAATAATACAGTAATAATGACTGGATGAAATGCCAACAAGAAAGCACAACAAAATCTTTGTGCAACTGAAATACTATGTTTACATACATCCACAATGACATTATGATATGCAATCCTGAACATCACACAAAATTAACACCACTCTACTTGAAAACTTGAAAAATTGCAACAAAATGCAACAAAATAACAAAACATGACGGCCAAAACAAAGCACTGTAGTATCAAGAAGCACAATTGAGCTACATAATTCAACAATAAGTGCTGCTCACACAAATTACGATGCACAAAAATCCACCAAATATGGAAAAAGTCTGCGGATCATCAAACAGCTGGGCTGATTAAGTTTCCAAATACAGTATCAGCTGATATATCATATCCAAACGTTAACATGTTGAAAAATATAAACATAATCATACAAGACAGAGGGCAAAAACTAGAAATTTATTTAACAAGTGCAGAATTCTGGGACAATACTTGTGGCTTGCAGAATAATTCTGAAAAAACAAAAAATGGAAAATAAGACGAAGTTGAATAACAGCACATCCTTTGGATAAGTGAATTTGGTAGTAGAGGTAGGCAATGTAAGTCAGTTCTGTGAATTGGGCTAAAACTGGCTTGTCCCCCCAAAATTAGCCTGTATACATATGCAGAAAAAGAACTCAACATAAAACAACTGATAGCATATATGGTGAGCAAACTCGGCGTGACCCAGTCATGTTCAATTATGTATGCTATGTTGTATGTGGCGTCACATCACGGACAAACGACGTAGTTGACCAGGCGATGAGATTATACGGTATGGCCGAAGTTGCAGATAAAGCTTCAAGAAGCTATTGCTCACAAGAGTGCAAAAAACCCATGCTGTAAATGTTTTCTTGTGATTCATGACCTTCACCTTTAACCTACTGACTCCAAAATAAATGGTGGAACATTTCTATGTCAAGTTTGGTGATCCTAGCTGCATCGAATTTTAAGATATCAGGCGGAAAAACAAACAGACAGACAGACAGACAGACAGACATACAAAGGCCGCTGTAAACCCTACCCGCGACTACCGTCGGCGTGGGTAATTGCACGCTATGCACGGCGGCTATGCATGCACACGTGCTCAACAGGTACCCGTTGACGTCTGTCACACTACAGTGTGGGTTGGTCGCGTTCATCAGCCGCACACTTGCTGTTGAATTCTTCGCATCCAACGTCGATCATGAGCCGATCTTCTGACGATCCAAACGACCCGCTGACGACGTCGGGCGCCTCAGAGCTGATGTCGCCGAGTCCAGACGGTGAAACCGGCTGAGCGCTACCACGTGACGACGACGGGCGACTATGGTCGGTCGTCGAGGCGACTCTGGACGAAGAACGCCGACAACGCCGTCGCGAGTGCAGGACGAACTTCTTCC
>Ga0209780_1001381_pt1 | contig 15853 bp, 21 predicted proteins | sample WorMetexBAHAMAS2_FD_187384 | JGI IMG/M metagenome (GOLD analysis project Ga0209780, IMG submission 187384) | Marine gutless worms symbiont microbial communities from Max Planck institute for Marine Microbiology, Germany - Inanidrilus exumae... | ecosystem: Host-associated > Annelida > Digestive... | reverse complement strand
CCTGTGGATAAATCCCAAGGCTAAAAGCTAAAATCAGCTAAATAAAGATGGGATTCGTGGTGGAGCGTGGGGCGAGCCCAAAGCGAGCTGCGTTGTCGACTCCAACCACCGGTAACAGAATGTCAAGATCAATAAACGTCGCACTAGTTAAATCTTGGGCTGATTCAAATTCTCAAGGATGCTCTGCTGCTGTGTCTTGATTAGAGACTTTGCCACAAATACAAAAAATGGCGAAAGAAAGCCCTTGTAGGCTTGGCTTACTTATGTTTCGGGAAATCGCTCCGCTCATTCCCGAAACAGCCATTAACAGAAATATTTTAACATTTATAGAAATCCTATTTTTTCAAAAAATAGGATTTCTTTGAAGGTTTATAGAAATCCTATTTTTTCAAAAAATAGGATTTCTTTGAAAGTTGAAAATGTTAAAAGACTTTTGTTGAGCTACTTATAGGGTTGAGGCACTGGCTGTTGTTGAGTGATACAATGAATCCCCCCGCCCCCATAAAACAAATCAAGAGCATAAACAGGCACCACTTGATGTTCTGGAAACGCTTGACTAAGTGTTGCAATAGCTGCCTCATCGGCAGGATCATCAAAAATAGGCATAATAATCCCGCCATTGGCTATATAAAAATTAATATAAGAGAGTGTCAAACGTAAACCATTATTGTCATCGCGGCGAGCCGGTTGTTCTATTTCAATAATTTCTAATTGGCGTCCCTGGGCATCGGTGGCACAACGTAGGCGATGCAAATTGACTTGCAAAGCCGCATAATTGCTATCTTGCGGATCATTGCAAGTCAGGGCAACCACCACGCCAGGGCGCACAAAGCTGGCTAAATTATCTATATGTCCCGCCGTCTCATCATCCTCTAAGCCTTGCCCTAACCAAATCACTTTGGAAATACCGAGATAGTCGCGTAATTGTGCTTCCATCTCCTCGCGGTTGAACTGGGGATTGCGATTGAGTAAACATTCTGCGCTGGTTAAAACTGTGCCTTCGCCGTCTACATGGATAGCCCCGCCTTCTAAAATAAAGGGGGCGGCATAGCGACGTATTTGAGTGTATTCCAATATCCGTTGAGCCAATACTGCATCTTCTTGATAATCAATAATATTTTCTCTACTTTCTCCCCAGGCATTAAATTGCCAATCAATGCCAGCAATGCCGCCGCGCCCGTCAATGATAAAGCTTGGACCAGTGTCACGTACCCAGCTATCATCCATCGGCAAAGAGATAAATTCAATCCCCGCACCACACAATCGCGCCGCTTCTTCGATATGCGCTGGCAGGACAATCATTTTCACGGGTTCAAAACGAGCAATGGCATTTGCCACGGTTGCAAAACTATCACGGACGCGGTTCAATTCAAAAGGCCAACTTTGGGGACGACAAGGCCATGCCATCCAACAGTGCTGATGGGGATGCCATTCTGCTGGCATGTAAAATGCCTGAAATGATTGAGGAATTTCAGTCATTTTGAAAATACAAAAATTTGTTAAAGCATATTTTTTAAGTTCCCTATGATCAACGCTTGCCTGGTGGAGAAATTGGACATCGCTATGGTAGTAAACTTCCACATTCATCTCTAACCAAATAGAATGAACGATGGTCGGAAATTGGAACCACCTGCGGTGTTTGGATAACCCGCAGGTTTGTTATTTTAGGCGGCTACACCAAAAAATTTGTCGGGTATTTAATTAAGTAAGGCGGCAACCTTATTTGCCACAACCTGGTCAACCCGTATCCTGGTACCCCGATCTTCCAAGGCATCAAGGACGGTTTCAATGCGAAAAACCTTAAAAGCATTACACATCAAAAAGGGGCTTAAGTGGATGATCTGCTTATCGGGAAATTCCTTTTTCGCCCGTTCCCAAAATCCCATTTCCGTCCCCAAGATGAAGGTTTCCGCATCCGAATCGGCGATGTGTTGATACATTTCCCCCGTGCCCATGACCTTATCAGCCGCTTCCAGCACTTCTCCTTTGCATTCGGGATGGACCAACACTTGACTTTCAGGATATCGTTGCCGCCAATACTGCACATCGCTGGCATCGGCGGAATTGTAAACGTTGCAGACCGGATTGAGGGGGTAGTTGATAAGCTCTTTAGTTGTTTTTTGTAGGGCATCGTTTGCACAATTGCGTTCGCCCGCAAATAATACCTTGGAACCCTCTACGGATTCAATGGTTTGCACCACTTCGCCCGGGATGCAGACAAAATCGGCTAACAGTTTGGTTTTCAGGGGAGAAGTGGCATAACAGACAAAGGGTATATCGTGGTGCTTTTCCTTAAACTCAGCAATTTTCTCAAAGCTCAGATTGGGATGATTGGCGACTGGACATTCGGAATGGACGGGTACTATGACGGTCTTGTCTGGCAGCATAGCAGCCGTGATCTCGGCAAAAAATGTTGGGGCTAGGATGATCAGAATGTCGGCATCGCCCCCCCCCCTTTTTCACCGCCTCGAAAAAACCACGACTGTCGGATAGGACATCCGCGACATCATGCACCTCCACGGGTGCGTAGTGGTGCGCAAGAATGGCTGCGTTCTTGATTTTCTTTAGTTGAGATATTTTCTGCTTGATGGATTCGTTTTTCATAGTACCTTCCGTTAAGAAATATATAGTTTTCTCAGGAGTGCAAGGCGTGCCTTGCACGGGTTTATTGTACATGAATTGGGCTATATTGGTACTGAGGTCGTTGAATAGGATTACTTACTGATGTTTCGGGAAATCGCTCCGCTCATTCCCGAAACAACCATTAACCATTAACGTTACGGACGGGGTTACTGATGTTTCGGGAAATCGCTCCGCTCATTCCCGAAACAACCATTAACCTGGTCGCGTACGCATTGGCGGAACGCCCAGCCCAGTTCTGCACCGCGAAGCTACAGTATGTTGCAGCCCGCCGCGTCCCGCTGTCTCCTAGTTTCTGCAATACGCCTCAGGAATATCATCTCCTGCAGGGATAATTCTTCTGGAAGTTCTGGATTTATTCTGACTGCGCCCTTTAAGTCTTCCGTAGTGGCGGACTGTTCAATACGGTATAACACTTCCGGACCCATATTGAATGCCTTCGCTAGGCCCCGGTGAAGTCTTTCACTTTGCTAATAAAAGGCTCCGAACGATCCGCGTCAATATCGATCCACTTGAATGTAATTTTCTTGTCTTTCTGCACGTATGCAAGATTACCAAGGTTGGTATCCCTAAAAGGAATGTCGCTCTCCTCTAAATATTGCAGGCCGTGAATGGCGTCCAGGGCCGCCCTTTGAAAGAAAGACTCGCGCGCGTCCGATACGCCCGTAATAATATCCATCACGGTTCCATCAGCTTTTTCCATTATCATAAAGATGCTATTAGGCTCTTCCAATCCAATCACATTAGGATGATCCAACGTTCTCAAAAGCTGATGGGGCCTGATGTAACTCTGCCCGACAAGAGACAAGAGGCTCTCCCTTGCCTCCATTAGCTTCAACGCGACGCTGTCTTTCCTTCCCCACCCGGCGGGGACTATTTCGTAGGCGACGCCGAACCGGCCTTCGCCTAGCCCGCCCTTCACCTTGAAGGTTCCCACATCCAACCTCATGGTATCGCCGATCCCGTGGGACCTCGCCTCCTTCAGTAGCACCAGATATTCCCCAAAATACGAGCGCACCTCCTCTGCGGTATACTTCTTGGCTATTATGTCTTTTTGCTCCTGCCCCGCAAAGGAGGGTGTGCATAGGAACAAAAATATTAAGGCTAGTATAGATTTATTTCGCATTTTCGTAGTTGGCTCCTTGGTTGGTACAAAAAACCGGTGACTGGTTTGGAAATGTTTTATAATAACAAACAACAACAAAGCCGTCACAGGACAATTTTTGAACTGTGATTTTTGTGATCAATGTGATTTTTATGAGGCCAATCACATCAATCACTAAAATCACATAAATCACAGTTCAAATTTTTTATTGGAGTTGCCGCCGGATAATTTTTGAACTGTGATTTTTGTGATTGATGTGATTTTTATGAGGCTGTATCATCTGATTAACCCCTTAATTACTTTCGTAGGCAAAAGTTTGTGCCGGACGGGGTTTGCAACCCCGTCCGCAAGGTTTGGGGCCACACAAAGATCATTGCTTTAAGCGATATTTAACGTTACGGACGGGGTTGCAAACCCCGTCCAGCGCAACAGGCTCGCTTTGATTCAATATGCTGGGTAACTGCCTCCCTAATATTTTTTTTGGTTTCTTCGATGGTTTTGCCATTGCTAAAACATCCGGGCAATGTCGGACTGTAAGCAAAATAGCCTTCATCTTCTGGCTCTTTTTCGATAACAATTTCAAAGCTATAAAATTGCATTGTTGTTCCTAACCTAACTTGAAAGGTCGATGCGTCGCGTGTTTTTTTATCAATTCAGGTTTGTTTTCAACAATCAACTGCCTTAACTTGCCCCATGTCGACGCCGACAAGTCGGGTTTTATCTCGTTCACCCACGTAAGGCTCTGGTTTTATTTCAATCATTTCAATTGGTGGCGCCTCAAAGCTGCGTCCGCCGGCCATGCGGTGGGGTGGATTAAACTACGGCGTATCCGCATTGGTTTTTTCTCGCTCCCCGGCTCCGTTTGGGAAACGAGAAAACATTAGCAGAATATCGGGGTAATATTCCATTTCTCATGATAAAAAACTCATTTTTCTTCTTGTCAATACCCAAAACAAACCAAAAATATACACTTATCCTTCCATCGTCCAATTAATTAATCATAAACATCTCGTCTTGGTCCCACTCTCATAATGAGAACGAACAACACATCATCACGTACTTCATAAATAACGCGATAGTCTCCTACTCGAATACGGTAGCTATTTTCAAAGCCTTTAAGTTTTTTAGAACCGTGTGGGCGTGGATTTTCAGATAGCATTGCTATCTTGGATTTGAGTCGCGCCTAAATGGTTTTGTTAAGTTTGCGGATTTGGCGTGTGAATTACCACCCTAAATCCTTATCTAGCTGTTCTGAAGAAATGGTGCCTGTATTAAAGGCTTCCTGAAGCGCATCATTGGCATCGACACGATCAATGCAGTCTTCAAGTTCTTCAATCAGGTAAACATCTTCTATCGGCACAACGGCTAAAAAAACTTTATTTTGGTATGTCACGACGAAACGTGCGTTCTCGGCTGTATTAAGAAAGTCTCCTAAAGCCTCATACACTCGGAACGTTTCCAACGGACCATTAGTATAGTCATCAAGACAACGTTTAAGTTGTTTTATTACCTCAACATCTTCTATCGGCACTACGGCTAAAAAGAGCTTTTTTCGGTATGTCAAAGTCATACGTTCTTTTTCGGCCGCGACATTTTCAAGCAATTCTCTTAAAGTGGGTTTCACTTCTGTCTTTTGAGCCACCTCATTGGGTTGTGATAGGAGCGAAGTTTCTGTCATAATGACAATGACATTGGCGCGTAAACCTGATTCTAGTTCTGGGGAATGAAGTGTAACAATACCACCGGGCTGGATCGTCACTTCTTGTTGAATGGCTTTTAGCATAGATTTTTTGTGAAAATTGATTTAAACATTTTATCGTCCCCAAACTCCGTTTGGGAACGATAAACAAAACTAAAGGAATTAATTCTTAACTTAATGGCATTGGGTTGCAAACCCCGTCCAGCGCAAGAAAGGTGAGGTGCTACTACAGCTCTGCAATATAACTCAAGATCTCCGGGTGTTGCTCTACCAACCGCAACAAAGTAACTGCTTGATTGTTCGGCACACTGTGCCCCCGCTCCCAGTTTTCCAGAGTGCGGTTTGAGGTATGAAAATAATTTGCAAACACAGCCCTTGACAGGTTAAAACGCTCTCGAATGCTGACTATCTCATTCGGTGAAATAGATAATTTATTGGGTTTCTCAAACTGATGCGTTTTAAGACTTCGTTTACCTTGATCATGTTCACGAGCTTCAGACAATGCTGAGCTTAATTCGTTGAATAAATTACGTTTGCTCATTAAGCCAAGCTTCCACAAAGTTTTTTAACTGACGTTTTTGATCAGAAGATAAATCTTCCATCTCATTTTTTGCATAAATAGTAAGCAGGTAAAATCGGCTTTTTTTATACTTTCGTAGGCAAAAGTTTGCGAATCACGAAAACTTTTACCGGCTCAACCGGCGAATCAATCACAAAAATCACAACAAAAATAACACAAATCACAGTTCAAATCAATGACAACATCAAACAATTCAAAAAAACGCCCAGCCCGCAACGACACAGTCCAGCTCAAAAGGCGACAAATCTACATTTTGCCAAGCAAAGCCGGCTTGGGATTGGCACTGGTGCTATTGATCATGTTGCTGGGTTCCATAAATTATAACAATAGCATGGGCTACGCTCTAAGCTTTTTATTGGGCAGCATGGCGATGGTTTCTGTACTACACACCCATCGCACTTTGTTGGGTTTACGGGTAGAAGCCGGAAAAGTATTGCCCGTATTTGCCGGTGAATCGGCGACATTTCAATTATGGATAGATAATCGCGGACATGCAGCCCGTTATGCCATCGTTTGGCCAACTGCGACCATAGACATTCCCGCCGATAGGCGCGTCAGTATTGACATACCAGTTCCCACTTCGCAACGTGGTCGAGTGTTTTTAGGGCGACTAAAAGTGTACACTCGTTTTCCGTTGGGATTGTTTCACGCTTGGGCTTATATACATTTAAACGCATCTACCTTAGTTTATCCACAAGCGCTGGGACATAGAAATTTGCCATTAGGTGAACAATCTCAAAATACGGGTGAAGGCAGTCCGCGCGACACGGGCGGCGATGATTTTATCGGTTATCGTGATTATAAAGTGGGAGACTCGCCACGCCATATTGATTGGAAGGCAGTGGCACGCGGGCGAAATTGGATGATTAAACAGTTTGGCGGTATGAGTGCCGCGCAAGTATGGCTGACTTGGGACGATGTTAGTACACTTAATAATCTCGAAGCGGCATTGTCACAACTTTGTCTTTGGATATTGGTTGCGGAAAGTCAGGGCGCGCAATATGGGTTGAAAATTCCAACTGCTTGTTTTGAGCCCAATAGTGGGGAACGGCACCGTGAGCTTTGTTTACAAGCCTTAGCCTTGCACGCTCTTCCAGAGGAAATATCATCATAATGGCACAGCGTTTAGATATCAATGCCATTAAGTTAGGAGATATTTGTAGGGTGGGTACTTGTGCCGGACGGGGTTTGCAACCCCGTCCGCAAGGTTTGGGTTGCAAACCCCGTCCAGCGCAAAAAAAAATCTTGACCGCAGCAACCAATTTCGGTCAAAATAGGAGTGCCTCTATCTTGAGGCTTCGGCTTGGCGTGATCCGGAATTGGTCCGTTTTGACCTGAGACCGAAATTAATCCCAAAAAATGGGGGTTTAGATCATGAAAAAAAATTTGCGTTCAGTCGGTGGTTTTTCGTCTTGTTCCCAAGTACTGAGTGTTGCCGCTCTATACGTAACAGTCCTTGGGGCACCAGCCGTTGCCCATGCGGACTATTTGGAGGTTATCAACGATGGAGATGTGGAGACCTACAGTGATCCCGCGTGTGCACAAAGTCGGACGGCTGAGTTTAGCCTCGCAGAACTTGAAGGTCCAAGCGACTACGAAAGGCATGAGGTGTTCCGTTCCTTTGGCGCAAGACAAGTGAATGGAAAGAAGTTTTTTTACGATCAAACAGTCGATCCTGCCAGAAAGACCCTTGGGCCATTTGGGGCGGGAGATAGGTTTAATTTGGTGATTTACTCAAATAAAACTTTAGCTAGTCGTCCGGGCAGTAATGACGCGATGCCGCCATCCTCTGTTCAAACTATCTCCACATCGCCACTACAAGTGCGCGTTTGGTATAGGGAATTTCCCCATCCATTGGATTGGCGGACCGTCCGCCAATTTAGGTATACGATCTCCCTGACAAATACCCCTTTTCTGACCTATGATAATAATTCCTCCGTTACAATTGACGGCGTAACTTATACGCTGCTTATCAGAACATACGAACAAATTCCATTTTCATCGTACACTGATTCTGTTCTTGCACCGCATATTCCAGGAAGTGAGTCCATTTGTCTATATATGACGAACGTAAGGTACGTACGTTGAAAGCAGTGTGGATATTTCGCAATAGCGTAGATATTTTGATGTGAGCCTCGTTGGCGGCCCCCGATTGTTGGGGGCCGCTTTATTTGGGGCATCTTTGATATGGTCGGTTAATGTGGACGATTTGATAAAAACTTTTGCCGACGAAACTTAATGGCATTGGTTTAGATGTGGGCATCCTATACTGAGCGCCGTCGTAAATTGAGTTTTTCTGTCATTTCGACGTTAGGATAAATCTTACTGGACGGGCGAAAGATTTCTCGTTTCGCTCGAAATGACAAAAGCGCGAATTGTGATGGTGTAAAATATAATCAGAAAATTATGAGTTTCTGGCAAAAATACTATGTGCCGGATTTGCAACCGTTTTTGTGAGCGTTTCCTTACTTCGTTTCAGGGAAAAACATTACAAGATTTCTCCTCGTACTCAAGGTTGCAAACCTGTTCCAACAAAAGTCAAAATATTTTTTTTTTCGATGTTCAAGTATTTAACTCAATCCACCGCATATTCCGTATGTTTTCTCGCAAAAGCTGAACGGAAAGCAAGAACGATATGTTTTTTGGGCACACCCGCTTCCTCTAACTCTTTCGCAATACCCTGCTCGGTTCCGTCGCGCTGGATCCAAAATTTACCATTAATAATATCAACATGGACAAGACAGCCGTGAATCCGCCTCTCATCCCAACCGAGATTCATTAATAAATAATGATCATTAGCATAGTCAAAAACCGTTTGGGATTGAATGTCACCATAAGCATAAGGAATTTGTGCATACTCAGTCAACACACGTTCAATAATCTGGCGGTAAGTATTTAGGTTATCCATTGAGAAATCACCTCCTGATCTGGCTCGAAAATGATGAGCCGTAAACGCTTATTTTTGAGTAAAAGTTTGCCAATGGGCTCTTCAAAGATTTCTTTCAAGATTTCTTGTGGAACAGCAACATATAAAACACGATCAGGTTCTCGCTCTGCCAAGACATCGTAGTAGAGGGTATATTGCCCTAATGCTTTTTCCAAATCCTCCATATCGGATCGCCCAACAAAGCTTTTTATTTCCACTGCTATCTTGTTTAGTTCTTTTTCGGCTGCCAAAAGCTGCTGAGCCCCTAAATCGACGAACATATCTTTCGCCCCCCACTTAAGGGTGAGCGGATCATGCGTAATTGTCCAGCCGTCCTTGATGAGAGCCTTCTTGACAGTATTATGATAGGTATCTTTTGCTGGCATACAAAATCTGCATTGTAATAATAAAAATAGGCCAATTGATCCCAAGTCAGTTCCATGTTTATGAGCTATAGTTCCTTGGGGGCGCGTTAACACCGCGAAAATAAATTGTATCACCATGATATTTTAAAGCAAATTTTTTTGGTATATGGTTGGTTATACTTAGCATGGGCACAATTTGTACATTTGTCATTCACCTTGTGGCTGCCCTAAAGCGCATCCCTAAGCATATCAATTGATAACTGATAACTTGTAACTGATAAGGAGTTATTCAATGGCAACAACACAAACTCAGCCTTTATTTCCCCGTTTAGATACTTTATTGTGGTTGTTGGCGACGTTAGTGCTAGTCGTCTTGCCACACATGTCTCGTATGGTGATTTGGCTCCCGCCACTGTTTTTTGCGTTGCTATTATGGCGTTATCAGATCGCCAAAAAACAGTGGCAGTTACCCAATTTTTGGTTATTATTCAGTATATTGTTGCTGGCACTACTGGGGCTATTTCTCAGTTATGGTTTTCGTTTTGGACGCGATGGCAGTGTGACTCTGTTAATAATTTTATGTGGACTAAAATTATTAGAAACGAAGACTAGGCGAGATGTCTTCTTTCTGTGTTTTTTAAGCTATTTTCTTATTATTACCAATTTTTTATATTCTCAAACCATTCCAACCGCCTTGTATATGAGCCTAGTCACGCTGGTGGCAACGGCGACACTTATCAGCTTGAACGATGAAAACCAGATATTGTCAACACGCCAACGTCTGCGCTTATCAAGCATATTATTAATGCAAGCTTTGCCAGTGATGTTGGTTTTATTTTTTTTATTTCCCCGCGTGGCAGGACCATTTTGGAAATTGCCCCTTGATAGCGGCACTGGTGTCACCGGTTTAAGTGATAGTATGTCAATAGGCGATGTCAGGCAATTAACCCTTTCCGATGAAGTCGCCTTTCGCGTAAAAGGAGAACTACCGCCGCCAGAGCAACGCTATTGGCGTGGACCCGTGTTATGGTGGACTAATGGGCGCGATTGGAAAAGCGGATTTCAGCAACATCAGACTGCCAATCAATTAAATATTCATCCCAGCGGAGAGTCATTTGATTATACAGTCACATTAGAGCCACATAATGAACGGTGGTTGTTTGCCCTAGAAATGCCTGTCCAGGCACCAACTGAGGGCTCGATGACACCAGATTATCGAATCTCGGCAAAACGCCCTGTACGAGAACGAATCCGTTATAAAGTACGCTCTTACACTCGTTATCGTGCCGATTTCATCACGGATTTACAACGCCGCTTTGCTTTAGGATTGCCGGAGGGTAAACATCCTCGTGCCCGTGCTTTGGCGGCACAATGGCGACAAGAGGTACCTGAGCCAGAGGCGCTGGTGAAACGCGCTTTGCAATATTTTAATGAGTTGCCTTTTGTATATACTTATACACCAGATTTATTATTAAATGATCCCATTGATGAATTTTTATTTGAAACCCGCAACGGTTTTTGCGAACATTATGCCGCTGCCTTTACCGTTCTAATGCGAGCCGCTGGCGTCCCAGCTCGGGTAGTCACAGGCTATTTGGGCGGCAATCTCAATCCGATTGGAAATTACCTAATTGTGCGGCAACGCGATGCCCACGCTTGGAGTGAAATTTGGTTGCCAGATAAAGGCTGGACACGGATTGATCCAACTAATGCAGTCGCACCAACACGGGTGGAGCAAGGGATTGAATCGGCATTGCCAACTGCATTTAATCCCCTGAATAGCGAATCTCCCCTACTCAAAATTTGGCAACACTTGGGAAATCGTTGGGATGCGATTAATAACGGTTGGAATCAGTGGATACTGGGCTATGGACCAACACGACAACGGGAATTTTTAAGTAGTTTAGGTTTAAAAAACGTTGATTGGGCTGGTATGACCATGGCGTTGATTATCATCATCACAAGTTTATTATTAGGCTACGCCGCTTGGATGTTTTTCATAAATCCACAGACGCTTGTGCGTGATCCAGCGCAAAAAATTTATTTACGCTTTTGCCGAAAATTGGCGCGGCAGGGTTTACACCGCCATTCGAGTGAGGGACCAATTACATTTGCCACCCGTGTCAGCGCAGCACGCCCTGATTTAGCCGTTGCCGTTCAAAACATTATTGAACTCTACGTGCAAACCCGTTATCGTAGTCAGTTCGAAACCGTAGGACAATTACGCAAGGCTGTCTTGTCTTTTCGTTGAAATGCTTGAAACACTCTGTAGTTTTTAAAAATCCTATTTATTCAAGAAATAGGATTTTTTTTAGTGCTAACTAGGAGAAAATGAATGTCAGAAAAACATCCCGTTATTGCCATTACCGGCTCATCCGGCGCTGGAACAAGCACTGTAAAAAAAGCCTTTGAGGAGATTTTTCGCCGGGGTGGATACAAGGCGACGATTGTCGAAGGTGATAGTTTCCATCGCTACGATCGTCTGGCGATGAAAAAAGCGGTTGAGGAGGCTGACAAAGAAGGTAGAAATATCAGCCACTTTGGCCCGGAAGCCAATATTTTTGAGAAACTTGAAGATTTATTTCATCGATACTCTGAAACCGGCTCCGGACAAATCCGTAAATATTTGCACAATGAGGAAGAGGCGCAGCCCTATAATCAGAATCCGGGTACTTTTACCCCGTGGGAGGACATTGAGCCTGACACTGATTTGCTGTTTTATGAAGGCTTACATGGTGGAGTTGTCACATCAGAAGTGAATGTGGCGCAATGGGTAGATTTGTTAATTGGCGTGGTGCCTAGCGTTAATCTGGAATGGATACAAAAAATCAGTCGTGATGTTGGAGAGCGTGGCTATTCCGCTGAAGCGGTAACTCATACCATTTTGCGACGTATGCCTGATTATGTGGAATACATTACGCCGCAATTTACGCATAGCCATATTAACTTTCAACGGGTACCCTTGGTAGATACCTCTAACCCCTTTATTGCACGCGATATTCCCACAGCTGACGAAAGTTTGGTGGTAATTCGCTTTAACAAATACCGTGATCAGGTTGATTACACCCACCTGTTAACGATGGTTCACGATTCATTTATGTCGCGTCCTAATACCTTAGTCGTACCTGGCGGTAAAATGGGATTTGCCATGCAAATCATCCTTAGACCCATCATTAAGGAAAAGATGGAAAAACGTAAGAAAGCTTTGGGATTATAATCATCTAATAGATGCGTGCAAGCTACGCCTTGCACGCCTATACCATTTGAAGTGATCCAGAGTGCCGCCTGTTAGGAAAAAAAGCATATCGATATTCAAATCGGCTTATTGCCCATTTTTGTTGCTGTTTAATCAGCGTGATGATGGCGGTGAATTGCCCATTCTGAAAACTTGCGTGTACTTTGTAACGCACACTGATATCCCACCTGGAAACGCCACCCTGTGCGCCGTGATAATTTAATAAATTCCCTAAAACTTGGAAAATTAAGTTAATTTTAAATAATTGTTCACTTGTCAAATTTTGTTGAAACCCATTGCTGGTGTAAGTTAAAAACTCACTATTATTCCAGTCTGCAAACAAACCTAACATTGTTATATTTACAAATTCCCGCGTTTCCTTGTTTATCTGCCGCAACTTGAGAGTCCCTAGACTGATAGATATGATGACGATGATGAAAAAAGTATTTAAACGCATAATAGTAGGTAATTCAAATGGATAAAAAAATATGTCGGCACTGTTTTATAAGTGGACGTGTTCAAGGAGTGTCCTTTCGTTATTATACTCGTAAACAGGCACAAAGCTTAGGAGTATCAGGTTGGGCGCGTAATTTGGCTGATGGACGTGTTGAAGTTTTAGCCTGTGGTGCGCCTAATGCAGTCGAAAAACTCTGCGCTTGGTTACATGACGGTCCTTCTTTGGCATCCGTAACGGATGTCCAATGTCAAACAATCGATTATCACGATTGTCCCACTGGCTTTGAAATTGGCTAATGTGATATTTATGACCAAAAATGAGAATCCTAAAGAAATAGCCGAACTGGTTGAAAGCAGCCTGCGTGAGTTCAATTTGGCAATGCAGCGTCGAGAAACGTTGATCTTTGAAATCAGCTCACAGACTGCTCAACTTATCCGATTTAGTATGATTGGTTTAATAATTTGGGCTGCTGCCATGTTTGCTCTTATAGTCGTACTATTATCAGATATGGGCAACATCACTCAACGCCTAGATGAGGTGGCTGGTTATATGAAAAATATAAGTCAAAATATTACGGCGGTGGCTGGAAATGTGCATGAAGTGAAACTGTCATTAGATAATTTAGATGAACATGTTAAAATCATCACAGTTATGAATGATTATGTCGGTAAAATGAGTGAGCAGGTTTTTAATATAAATACCAATATCAATGAGATAAACACCAGTGTCATAACATTGAACGATAATATCACTCTGATGAGGGTTGACATAGGAACAATGAATCATCAATTAAATGGTTTAAACAATCAACTGGGTGCTATGGGAGTTAATGTGAATAGAATGTCAGCCCCTATGAAATTTTTCCCTTTTCCCTGAGTCTAATCTTGGACTCCTAAATCTAACGGAAGATTTTATTTATTTATTATGCCTACTTTTAATGTAAAACTAAAAGATGACTTCGACACTGCTGTCAAACGAGTAACAGAAGCCTTGCAAAAAGAGAAATTTGGTATTTTGAATGAGATTCATGTCAATAGCGTTCTTAAAAATAAGTTAGGCATAGATATGCCTCACTACCGGATTTTTAGCGCATGTAGTCCTTCCATCGCTCATCGCTTGATCAGTCAACACGCTGATATAGGCGCATTATTTCCATGCAATGTCTTACTTCGTGAAGAAACTGACGGCTCAACAACTGTGACTTTCATGGACCCTGCCAAAGTTTTTGGTTTAACCAATAATCCCGAAATCACTCCGATTGCCCAGGAGGCTAAGGCGCAAATGTTGCGTGTGCGTGATGCCTTGGAAAGCGAACAGTAAATCCTAATCCCCGCAATTGTGCCGCGAGTGCCGATTTTTCCGCAGGCAGTTCAATTTCAACACAACTGAATTCTCGCCGCATCGGATAGTCTTTTCTTAAATTATCAAAATAGACACTCGCTTGAGGAGCAGTGCTTATCCTGCGAAGCGCCGCATCATCGCGGCGCACATCGTAACAAGCCATAACAGCAATTTGTATAGCAGCATCATCAATTGCGCTGGAAAAGCTTAATCGTCTCAATGGCGGGGCGGGCAAAGTGATTTGTGCTTGCTGTGTTTGCTGAAAATAGTCGCAGGCAGCGGCATATAACATTTCTGTTCCCCGCACTTTACCGTCAAAGCTATAGCCTGCAATATGTGGTGTTCCTAACGCAACCCGTTGTAATAATAATTGATTTATATTAGGTTCATTTTTCCAAACATCCAATACAGCGCTCATTGATGGGCGTGCTACCAGCCTTTCTAATAAAGCCTTTTCATCCACCACCGCCCCGCGTGATGTATTCACTAAAACCACTTGATCTTGTAACTTGCTGAGAAAGTCGGCATTGACTAAATGTTCAGTGGGATAACGCCCAGCTTTGGTGAGCGGCACATGCAGGGTGATAATGTCTGCACCTAGCACCGTGTTTAAATCCACATAATTCCGGTTAGCCGTTTTTTCCTGTAGCGGCGGATCATGGATAATACATTCTACGCCCAAGGCTTTTAATTTTTTCAACACGCGAGAGCCTACATTGCCACAACCAATAATGCCTACAGTTTTGTCGCGTAGTTGAAATCCTTGACGTTCCGCGATAATCAATAAGGCACTGATAACATATTCTGCTGCTGAAGTCGCATTGCTACCCTGGGCACTGGCAAAAGCTATGTTTTTTTTGGAGAGATAATCTAAGTCAATATGATCCGTTCCGATGGTTGCTGTGCCGACAAGGCGCACGGCACTGCCAGCCAGTAATTTTTCATCTACTTGGGTGACAGAGCGCACTAATAAGACTTCAGCATCGCCTAAATCGGCGCGATTGATTTGTCGCCCAATAAAAGTACGGACTTCGCCTAAACTGGCAAAGGCTTTACTTACAAAAGGGATATTTTCGTCTGCGACTATTTCCATCGATAGATAGTTTTCTATTCGCCTTTAATCACAGTATCAAGTGCTAACAATTTTTGCGTGATGATATGCGAGATTTGGTACATATCCGTCATGGCGTTTTGAGCCGCTGGCTCATCACCAGCTTGTTTTTTTTCCAATGCTTGTTTGCTGATAGTGTGAAAGTGTTCATGCGGCTCAAATAAGCTATCAAAAATTTCCTGAACTTTGCTGCTCTGTAGGGCAGCCATCCCATTAGGACCATCACCATAAAGCCATTGTCCCAATTGACAATCATGGTGACCAGTCCCTTGAAAATCCCCCGTCCCTGCCAGGAACAATGCCATTAAGTTAAGCAGCCCCACATCACAAAGGATTTGTACAGCAGCAACTCCTACCCAGACAATATCACCAAAAAAATGACACATTAAACGCC
>Ga0209780_1001380_pt1 | contig 15854 bp, 11 predicted proteins | sample WorMetexBAHAMAS2_FD_187384 | JGI IMG/M metagenome (GOLD analysis project Ga0209780, IMG submission 187384) | Marine gutless worms symbiont microbial communities from Max Planck institute for Marine Microbiology, Germany - Inanidrilus exumae... | ecosystem: Host-associated > Annelida > Digestive... | reverse complement strand
ATATAAATAAATGTATCTATCTATCTATCTCTTTGTAGCTATAGCGAGCGAGCGTAATAGGTCTATACATCAGAGTCTATTTTTGAAAGCACAAAGTAGTTTTCAATTTTCATATTGAATTAACATGCAGCGGCGACTTACATGTTGTCGAAGAAAGTCGCTGTCTAGCGTAGCGACGTGCGATCCACACTGAAATTAACCTACTACATCAGCTGCACAGCCGTGTCACGTCCGTCGTAGCTGCTACGTCACGTGATGTTTCCGGCTGCAGCGGCAGACAAACGCCTGCCGCATCAGCTCCACTGAGGCGAATCCAGCCGGGCATTTTGGACTGGAGGCATCCAAACCCTCTCCGTTTACACTCCGTTCAATCCCCCTCGACCCACTCAACCAGTCCCTTCACCATCCACGACCGCGTCCCTTCCACCATCCCCTTTCCGTATATCATCACCTCTATCTACATATAATAATCGGATTGTGAATCTGTTTGGCCAGCGGCGTGGCTTACGTGGGCGGTCGGTCAGGCAAGGGCCGAGCGCAGGCGGCGGGCGCGGTCGACGGCGCAGACCAGCTGCGGGCTAGGGTAGGGGGCGCGGGCAAGCCAAAATCGCGCTCTCGTTTTACTACAGCGCACCTGTTAACTTGCAGATCAGCGCTGCATTGAAAAAACATCCACTTTTATGATAGTCGGCTGAAAACACAGCCCTTAGCTTTTCTTAAATCCGCCTATATATGTAATTTTCGTGCCAAATCGTAGCGTGCGTGGTATATCCCCACGTTTTTTCGATTTAAATTCGGTTGATTATTTTGCACTGTTCTGACAAATGAAACGCAATCTAGCACTGGCTGCAGCTCTTAACTGCGACATCAGCAGAGCACAATACTATAGCAATCGGTGTTGCTTAGACCGCGGTTCGAAAGTCCCAAAGAAGAAGGGTGAACGGAATTGAAGCCAGTCGGCGGCATGACCATGGGTAGTGGGCATGGTCACCCTAAACTTCTCGAACTTCCACCCCTCAGCCCAAATACTGAAAAAACGACTTTTACCCTCCCCGTAGTGCCCCATACTCCATTCCTGTTGGGAAAAGACCCCTCCCCACAAGCACCCCCAGCCCGACCTATTAGACACAAAAAATAATTGCAACAAAAGCTGTCTCGCTTTATTTTGTAGGCGTAAAATAAAGGTGTCCTTGGTAATGTGGGCCTAAAAAATCCTCCCGCGTAAGTTGCTGAGTTAAACGTACCAAAGTTTACAAAGAGAGCTGAGGATTTCAAAATTTTTCATGAAAAAATCTTGTTTTCTTCCACTATCTCTTTATTATCGCAAATCGTTCAGCAGTGACCATCCATTTATTAACCAATCACAACTCGTCAAGCTCGACCCAGAAATGACCTAGTTGCATAATAAATACAAACACAAGCCGTGCGGCAAGACTATATAGGTCTACTATACAAGCTGCTCTAGCGCGATTGTGTACATCACCAATAATTAACACACACACAGCTACAGACGCATACGAATTATATGCACATAACGTAGCAGTAATATCCTAACTCGATAACGGCGATCGTTAACACCGTTAGAACAAGTGTGTCCGTCCTCGTAATACTCGGAAATGTACGCTGGCCGCGTCGCGTGCTGCCCCCTGGTGATTTACGTGGAGTATGCGCCGCACGCTCTATTAAGGTTCGAACACGACGGGACAGACATACGGACGGACACCAGACCGTTACACTATACTTACAGCCAGATGCGGCCAGCCTCTGAAGTTACGACCTAATGCGCTATACAAATCGACTTAATAATAATAATAATATTATTATTATTAATAAGTCAAACGATTAATTAGTGCCGCATTAGACCAATCAGCTGACACCAATGGGTAAAGTGAGGTGCACCACATGCCCCCCCCTACTTAGGGTTAAGTCAATGCCATAATGTGAGTCCCTTGGCCAAACTAGGCCTACTCTGTTGCACATAAGGGCCAAGGGTTTCATTGAATTTGTTTTAAGGCCAGTCCAGTTCTTCACATCCCGACCGACTGAGCAGAATTAACGTTCATCTTAGCGGCCGCTAAACAGCCACGTCCTCTGTCTGGGGGCATGGCTCCCACCCGGGCCGAAATGCACGAAATTTTAAAAAATTATATGACAAAAATGGCGGTAACGTTGGCCATCAGATAAGCAAAACTGTTCAACTTCTGGTGAAGCCGCCCAGACCCAAGTTTTGCAGGGGGCGCTCTGCCCCCTAACCCCACTCCCGCTGAGAGATTGGCCCAGACTCGCTAATCTGTGCCATTTCCAAAAGCGTGGCCGCTCAAGCTATACAAACGCAGCCGTCTGGCATACTTCGCCAACACAACGCAAATATATCTCTCTGTCTTTAGTTCTGTTTTATATGGACCTTGAGTCTGAAATAAAATGCATTCGTTCATTCATTCATATCACATCGTATCGTAACGCTCGCGTTTACTGCAGTTTTTAAACGTAAACTTACAGTAAAACTGAACTGTTTACAAAAAGACCCGATTACTAACAGTCTTAGCGCATCTGGCCGATGTCGTACAGCCGTGCATTAGAAATTTTGTAGGCATTTGTATTTGTATTAACAGACATTGACATAAAACATTAAACTCAACATCACTCTGAATATACAGCAGATCACGTGACAGAGGAGTATTTCCCAGCATGCAACTGCACTGCTACGGACAAACAACTCACAACTACAACCTTGCAAAAGATACAGAAAACTAACCAGACGGGATTTTCCACGACGCTTCCAACAAAAGTCCGGTTATATCACGAAAAGCTAACCGTTAAAAACAGAAAGGCCCGTGGTTAAAACAGCAAAAATGTTCGATCTAAGCCTAACTCATCTGTCACCTGTAAGAACGGCTCACCAATCACTGGCGTCTAATCTAAAGTAACTGTCGTTTGTGTAAACTCTCACAGCTGAAACAAACTCCATCTATTTAGGGGTTCAGCCACAATACACCGATGTCACTAACAGACAGACAGACAGACAGACAGACGTACAGACAGAGGTCCAGCCACAATACACCGATGTCACAGACAGACAGACAGACAGACAGACAGACAAACAGGGGTCCACCACAATACACCGATGTCACTGACAGACAGACAGACAGACAGACGTACAAACCCACAGCACAAGCCAAACGGTCACCACAATCAGCTAAAACCATCAAAACTCTAACTGCATTCACATTCAAAGTGCTCAAACACTTGCGGTGGCGAATGTAACAAAAAAGTGATAACAAATTCCCGACGCATTCCCAGTCACATGCAGGAATGATCCAAGCACACAGACACACAGACACACAGTGGTTCTACCATGACCACCACAGTGGCTGGTGGTAAATATGGCACCATGATTAGCCCTTCATCATCATCATTATCTTCACTTACTGTACATTGACAAAAACAATTTTTAACAATATAATAATAGGTCAATAATATGGGCCAGTTGCACCAACCATACTTAGGTCTAACAATACATTTATTAACGATTAAACGTCCACTTTAGGCAGAATCACTGCACGACCAAAACATTAAGTGCTATTTAATAAAGTGAAGAATTTGAGCTGAGATCAATGTCATAGCAATTTCTATTGGTTGCACGGAGATCTATAAATATTTACGGACCTCCGTGATTGGTTGCCGTGAGTCACGTGACATCATGTTTACTATTTTGCTGTCACCAGCAGCTGACGGGCCTCCTAAGCATCAATCAAAGTCAGCTGAATGATATGTTGTAAACACACCGCATTGTGGTTGCTTTTACTACTGCAATTTATTTATTTAAAAAATAAGTAGCAAAGGGCCCAACAGGCCACTAACATGCTACTGATATACAAGTTTACTGCTATGTTAAAGTTTATATGCAGCAAACATACTCACTCATCTGCATAACTAGTGTTCACACTGTGCATTTGGACAGCCATAATCATTGAATACGAATTGCTATTTAACTTTTAAGTAGCCAAATATCGCTGCTTAATTACAGTGGAGATTTAGGTGTAGATTAGCCTTTAAATGGCGATGGTGCAACGCATTTTATGTTAATTTTATGTTAATTTTATGTTAATGAGCACTCAGGTTGAGTGCGGCGATGCTCCGCGGCTGGAAGTAAAGGCAGGCTGGCTCATTCCATTCGATGATAAACGTGCGGGTGGCAGGTTAAACTGTGTGATCCCTCTAACACGTGCCATTCTGAGTGCTTTTTAGCAATACGTTTCCACGAAAAGGTGCTACACAGATGTCTTGTGTTCAACTTCTTCAACTTCGACTAAAAGCAGTACTTGTTGCAAGTATGGTTGGTGTAACATAGTCTGGTGCAGTCGACTTTGAGACGTGCTCAGCTAACTCGGCTGGTCTCATGTTGCTGATGGTGGTGGTGCTGTTGTAGGAGTGATTGCTTTGACACGGTAGAACTTGGTGCCGACAGCCACGTGGAAACGATTGTTTGGCTGACAACACACAGACACACAGACACACAGACACACACATGCCCACGTCATTCTAACGACGATTTTTCAGGTATAGTTTCAAATTTTCTTGCATCAACTGTTGCAGAAGAAAACACTGGGGATATAATTAATCGATTGATCGATCAATCAATGAATCAATGAATAAATAAATAAATAAATAAATCAATCAATCAATCAATCAATCAATCGATAACTAGCTATGGCATCCCCCCATCCAACGTTCAGAGGCGCCTCACAATAGAATAAGCTAAGATAAAATACAATAAACAAATTGCACTGTAGCTAAGAATAAAACTTAGAAAATGCAAAAAAAGAAGCAGTTGGATGATAATCGTCGATGTCAAAGCACTTAAGAAAACCCAAACAACTCATCCCAGTCACGACAAATCATTTTATGCATCACGTCATTACGTGGTGACAAAAGATGCCATGTTTCCTCTACACCGGCTCTATTCACGGGTTTTCCCAAGTTCACTTTCACATCAATCAACTACTTGACCATGGGCAGTGGGCACGCCGTCACGGTCACCCTAAACGTCTTGAACTCCCATCCTGAGCCCAAATACTGGAGAAACACTTTTACCCTCCCCAGTGCCGGATACTCCATTACTGTTGGGGAGGAGACCCATCCCAACAAGCCTCCCACTCCGATCTGCCTACCGTCAACTCCAACCGTAAAGCTGGCGACATCCGGTGTAAACCCGTGACCTCAAACTAATTGCAAATTATATTTCAGGTTGTGTTCCCGATCACGTCCACAATTTAACCAGCTCGTCTGTGGTCTAGAAACAGCAACAGCAGAACCACAACGGCATCAACCGTATTATGGCCATTATGCATGTCAACATGTAGGTGTGTGCGTGACGTGTAGGGTTACGGAGGGATACGTAGGAAGTGAGCCGCCTCTAGACGTGGCCTACCGTCTCGCTTTTAACCCTGACTGGTGCTGTGTGTTGCACAAGTCGGTGGCCAGCCACGCCTTTCAGCTTCAGCTCACACCGGCGTGGCTAACAACTTTGACTCTGCTACTCAGGGTGTCAGCAACGGTCACAGATTACAGAAGAAACCGTCAAACCCTGTTACTCCTGCCCGGGATTATCTCCCTGTTCATCATGTGCTTAGGAATTATTTTGAAATAATTCCGTGTTGGAATGCTGATGTGCCTCTGGACCGAGCTTTAAACCCGGCTCCTGAGCCACGTCACTGGCCACTACACACATAGTGCCCAAGTGCTTTGACCACTGAGCTACAAGGACATCAAGTCCACATAGACTCTAATCAACAGAGCCACGTGATTATAAACCTTCTTAGCGAGACAGTAGTCTCGACTGGTGATACGCAGCAGTAGTGACTCATCGACGGGACGACCACCTACGAACACAGATGCTCACTAACTTCAACTGATCATAATATCAACAACGTTGATCATTTTCACAATTTAACACAACTCGCACAACGGTTTTAGTGTCGTAAACGGTCCACGTCCCTACAGAAAATGTTTCGACTAAATAAATTAGCCCCGTACGGGACTGACGGTCGACTATTCACGTTTCTGCCAACTTCAAAGTCACGCGACACAAAAACTAGGCCAAATATCAAAAATCCGGCCCCGATAAGCTTTAGGTATTGTGCCAAAATTTAAGAATTCGTGGTCACTTGCCAGCCCCTATTGTAAATGGGGGAGTAGATAACCTTTGAAAACGGCCGAATTTCAGACTTTCAAGGGCTCGTGACCTTGACCTTGACCTTGGATCGGGTCATACTTCACACCGTCATGCATCACTCATCGACCTCTACCTACATACCGAATTTCATTGAAATCGAAGAAACATTTCGTGGACGGACGGACATTTGAGACCCACTTTACCGGACTCCTGATGGAAACGGTGTGGCTGGCTGTCCAACGCCAGTACCAGGAACAGATTAAATCAGCTAAATCTTTAATTCAAAAATTGCAAGTATGGGCACACTCACACGTTTACCAATGACAATTAATCTACAATAACTTCAAAGGGAAAATGTTCAATTAAATATTCCTGCAACACGCTTCATTAAATTAACAAAATTTTAAATTTAGTGCATAGCTCTGTAGTCGTTAATGAAGCAGTACAAACTGGCGGAGAGTGCAATGCCGTACAGTGCAGTACACAGTACAACGGCGGTGTACTCAGAGTACAATGAAGCAGTACAAACTGGCGGAGAGTGCAATGCCGTACAGTGCAGTACACAGTACAACGGCGGTGTACTCAGAGTACAATGAAGCAGTACGAACTGGCGGAGAGTGCAATGCCGTACAGTGCAGTACACAGTACAACAGCGGTGTACTCAGAGTACAATAAAGCAGTACAAACTGGCGGAGAGTGCAATGCCGTACAGTGCAGTACACAGTACAACGGCGGTGTACTCAGAGTACAATGAAGCAGTACAAACTGGCGGAGAGTGCAATGCCGAGCTGCAAAAGACACTCATGATGTAGGAAGTGTTTTGGAGCGTCCGATGTGAGACATGCGACATAATGACTATGACAGTCCTGCCATGTGAACATCACTAGATCACCCTCCTTGCACCTAGACCACACACACACAGACAGACCACCCACGTAGATCTACCTCCCACACAACCACACGTTCACATCACACACACATCTGTGTCAACTGAACATACACTGTATGTCATCAACGCCTCCAAACAGTAAGTAAGTAAATAAATCCTATTTGACACACGACAGGTGAGATTTCCAAGCAATCAACTGCACACCTACTGACAACCAACGGCGGCCAAGAAACACCATAAAACATACTACAAGAAGCCAGCACTCACAAGAGTGCAAAGACCCATGCTGGCACTGGTTTTGTTTTGACTCGCGACCTTGACCCCAAAATAAATGGATTTCCAGGACTGATGGTGGAACATTTCTGTGTCAAGTTTGATGATCCGAGCTGCATTGGTCTTTGAGATATCGTGCAGAAAAAACAGACAGACAGACAAATGAACATAAAATAAAACCCTAATCAACATTGTCGACGTCGGCAGATACACAAAGACAGATGAACAACAGTCGTGACACAATACAACTGGCGCTAGTTAAGAATAAAATGCAAAAGGCTCACAAAAACTAGAACTAAATGCAAACCAACAGTCACCTGTAATGACCAATTACAGGTGTAGTCACCTGTAATAACTAATTACAGGTGTGTGTTGTGACACACAATACAGCGTGGAACAGATAATCTTTCCTCTTATCCACCAGACTATCATCATTGTCTTGTCTTCCAGAGAATAGACAGCTTTTCAGTCATCACAACTAGACTATGGACTTCGGCGCCCCAGTGTCGACGTCGATGCCTTTTCTACCGTGATGGCCTGCTGTGACCTTTGACCTTTCACCTCCAGAATCTAAACACGCCATCAGGCTAGTGGTTAACGTCGATGCCTTCGTTACCTCGACGGTCTGCTGACCTTGACCTTTGACCTCTGAAATCTAAACAGGTCATCAGGCCAGTGGTTATTCCCTGTAAGTTTCATTGAGATTGCTGAAGGAGTTCATGAGATCTGCGTGGACGAATGGACAAACGAACGTGGCAGACGGACCACGTGAAAACAATGCTGACACTGTCAGCATGGGTATGCTGACAGTGTCAGCATACCCATGCTGACACTGTCAGCATGGGTATGCTGACACTGTCAGCATGGGTGATGAAGACCTAAGAACTGCACGATGACTGATGACAGCTGTTATGAACTAGAAACCAGAAACAACAACAACAGAAAACGACGACGACGTACGACTGCATGGTGACGAGGTCTCTGACAAGAGCTCGTGAGCCTTGACTCAACGACATCTCGTTCTGCACATACAAACAAACTATCATCAACGTTCTTCGTTCTTCATGGTGAGTATGCCGATGGGACAGACAGACAGACAGACTGACAGACGCCAGGCCGTTACACTAGTCTTTCTGCTAAACGTGACCAGCATAATAACCCAGTGGAAGCAACAAAGCGATCTACGCTAACATAAGCAATGCAAAATATAGTAAACCTAAACAAATGCACAAAAACAACATCTAAATCTAAACCAACATGCAAACTTAAGAACTGTTCACACGTGCATGCATATCATCCAACAGTCAGTCAGTTAGTTAGTTGGAGTTTAACGTCCCTTTTCAGCACAAATACGGCTATATCAGAGAGGAATCCAACAATCCGACACGGCTTAACCATAACTCTAAACTAGGACTCAGATCTGAGCTTCTGTGCCGATCAGTTTCTTGTGTTCAGTTCTTCTCTTGTTATCTGCTTCTGTCTGCAGTAGACTAAGCTGGTGCGCTCAGCTTTTCAACAACATTTGCTGTTGTGTCATACTGTATCCTAGCAATCATCTGACATACGGAGATCACTGAGTCACGTGACGAATTGAACACACGTTCTACACTGACAACGAATGTAGTGAGTAAAGCTGCGACTGTTTAGACTTACCAATCTCTCTTCAACACGCGCCATTTCTTCCTCTTTACACTGCAAATCATCCACAACAAACACAACTCACAAAACCATCACGACGCGTGCTGAACGCCATGTAGCCAGACTTGACACGTACACAAACCATTGCCGCTATTTTTAAAACAAAGAGCTTAGCTGTCACTGAGAGAGCGACCGCAACAAGCGTCGACATGTTGTCAACTGCTCAATGACTGTACAAGAAATTGTACTCCAAAAGGCTTGAAACAGGCGAATGACCTTGAAGGTCACTCAAAGTCATCAGGCCATACATTATCATTTTGTATTAGTGGTCTATATACTGCACTGTTTCTGAGATATTATCACTTTAACGTATAAGACTGTCTGTCATCTTGAGAAAACCCTCAGTAATGACATGACATTAAATATGGTAGCCATGTTTGCCGTACGACTGCTGATTAGAAAGTACATGATAGATTTTCCTCTGAGCTATGGGTGGCACCTTTCAGCTAGCTGTGTAATCAACACATGCGGGCAGCGAGTGTGTGGTCTGAGAGTCAGTCAACGTGTGTGGTCTCCTACACAGTGAGATTGAGGCTTGGTCAGCGTGTGTGTGGTCTGAGAGTCAGTCAACGTGTGTGGTCTCCTACCCAACGAGATGCAGGCTTGGTCAGCGTGTGTGTGGTCTGACAGTCAGTCAACGTGTGTGGTCTCCTACCCAGTGATATTGAGGCTTGGTCAGCGTGTGTGTGGTCTGAGAGTCAGTCAACGTGTGTGGTCTCCTACACAGTGAGATTGAAGCTTGGTCAGCGTGTGTGTGGTCTGAGAGTCAGTCAACGTGTGTGGTCTCCTACCCAGTGAGATGGCGGCTTGGTCTTCATGTAGATGCTATCAGTCGATGATGTTGGAACGACACTCGAACTATCCACCAGTGCCGCGCTGACGTCACCGTCATCGCTCCGCCTATGTACCAGCTCCGACCTCATTAGCATCTCATGCCCCGCCCTCAGCTCCAGCACGGACTGCTCATGCTGTTTAATCAGGTCGGCGATCTGCTGCTCATGTTTATTCACGAGTGTCGAGATATCACGTTCACGCTGCTGTGCCATGTCGCTGATGACGTGGTCGACCTCTGCTCGCCGCTCATCCGCGGCCTACAACACACAGCTCATGTTTATTCATGTACCGCCTACTCACTGCTCACGTTTATTCAGCATATTCAATGGCATACCCAGCATCTAAACTTAGAACACACTAACAAATCGACAGACAGATAGAAAGACAGACAGACAGACAGACAGAGAGGTGGACTCACAGTGCGCAGGGCAGTCTTGAGCTGGTCCACTATCTCCTCATGTCTCTGTACTGGTAGATAGTCCTCCAGCAACAGTGACAGACAGACAGACAGACAAACAGAGAGGTGAACTCACAGTGCGCAGGGCAGTCTTGAGCTGGTCCACGATCTCCTCATGTCTCTGTACTGGTAGATAGTCCTCCAGCAACAGTGACAGACAGACAGACAGACAGACAGACAGAGAGGTGAACTCACAGTGCGCAGGGCAGTCTTGAGCTGGTCCACGATCTCCTCATGTCTCTGTACTGGTAGATAGTCCTCCAGCAACAGTGACAGACAGACAGACAGACAGACAGACAGACAGAGAGGTGGACTCACAGTGCGCAAGGCAGTCTTGAGCTGGTCCACGATCTCCTCATGTCTCTGTACTGGTAGATAGTCCTCCAGTAACAGTGACAGACAGACAGACAAACAGACAGACAGACAGACAGACAGACAGAGAGGTGAACTCACAGTGCGCAGGGCAGTCTTGAGCTGGTCCACGATCTCCTCATGTCTCTGTACTGGTAGATAGTCCTCCAGCAACAGTGACAACTGCATCTCGTCACTGCCTGGTGCTTGGTCTGACAACCTCGCAGTTAGCTCGAGGATCTTCCGCTCATAGTTGGACTTCATCCCGTCAACACTGGCTCTCAGATCCTCGATGGTCTTCCGACACGTCCCGTGCACGTCCTCCATGTCTCCACATGGACTCCGCTCTTCCAGTTCCGCCACGCATCTTCTCTCCAGCTCCTCGGTGTCTAACTCGCGGCTCTTTTTCAACTCTTTCAACCTGTCCTTGTCCTCCGTGACATCTGTCTGACCTTGCTCTCTGACCTCCGTGACCTCTGCCTGCCACTTCGACCTCAGCTCTTCGACCTCCGCTGCGTGTGTCATCTTCAGCTCGTCAACCTCGTCCTGATGTTTCCGCGTCAGCTCCGACACGTCGCTGGAATGCTGTTGTCTGACTTCATCGAAGTCCCTCGTCAACTGTTCTCTCAACTGCGTCAGTTCATCCTGCTGCTGCTGTCTCACTTCTTCGAGCTTGCACCGCGACTTCTCCTTCAAGTCTTCCATCTCACTCTGACAAGTTTCCTTGACCAGTCTCAGTTCTTCGACGTTTGCACCTCTCAGCCGTTCCATCTCGTACTCACAGTGGTTCTGAACGTCGACAATCTCCTGTGCGAACCTCTGCTTCAACTCCTCAACCTCCGCAGCGTGTTTTTCACCAAGCTCTTCCACAAGCGCCTGGTTCGCGGCTCTCAGTTCATCTACTTCTGTCTGCCACTCACGTCTTATCTCGCCCATGTCAGCTTCAAACCTCACTGTCAGATCTTCGACCTTCTTCTCACCTTCGTGCCTCGTCTCCGAAACCTCTGAGTCGTGGTTTCTGCACAACGTGTCCAACTGCCGAGAATGCTCAGCTATCAACTCAAGTCGACACTTCTCAGAATCGGAAAGCGACCACTGGAGATGACGGATAAGCTCGTCGAAGCGTAATCGGACAACACCCCAGTCCACGTGCTTGACTGACTCCGAGGTCACAGCCTCGGACTGGGTCAGGTCAGAGGTCACGGCCTCAGACCGGGTTGGGTCAGGGTTCGTGATGAGCTGACACATATCACTGATGTGTGAAGCAAGTGTCTTTGCCAATTCATCATCTCTCGTCAACACTTCGCACTCCACCCTCACTTTCTCCAACTCCTTTTCCATCTGTGACACCTTCGTCCTTTCCGACTCCAGCACTACTTCCAGCTCTCTCTTCTCTTCTTCCAGTTGCTCGTGATCTCTCTTCACCTCATCCAAACCGGCCTCGTGTTCTTGCCTCATCCGCAGTATCTCATCCTCGTACTTTGCGGCAATGTCGTCAGCCACGGCGGACTCCTTCTGCGAGCATTCTTCACGGACTGACTTTTCCACTTCCAGTCTCTCAGCGAGCAGTCTAGCCTCATAGTCGGCGGTCAGCTGCGTGTTCTGTGAGCGAAGATCAGAGACGAGCTGACGCAGGTCGGACAACTCGGCCGATGTGGACTCCAATGTCTCGGTTACTTCAGCCAACTACACACACACACACACACATAAACTCACCAAATGTCTGGGGGTTGTCAGGCACATTGATAAGCAGAGGGAGTCTCTGCAGCAATGTAAACAGCAAAAGGGATCATTTCATTGTCATAACGGCATGTGGCAAAAGGGATCATTCAATCCCCAATAACAGTACGACATGCAATGTGGCGTTTTGTCAAAATTCTCTGACCATCTGTTATTGTTATCTATGTATAATAATCGGATTGTCAACATGTTTGTTTGACCGGTGGCCAGAGGCGTGGCTTACTTGGATGGGAGGGCAGGCCCGCGTCGGCTGGGTGTGGCAGCCGGCCGGGCAAGCCAGAGTGTGATTTTGGCTTGTTTCTGTTATTGTCCTACAAGCTTGTATCCCAACTGCAGTGAGATTGAACTTAAAGAACACTGCAATGTTAGTTCACCAATTTTCCAAAATTATACATCTACTTACAGTGCAGTTCGTAAAAAACGTTTTTGTTACTCCTTGCTTTCTCATTCCAGTTTTAACTCACTTTGACATCTGAATTTCACTTTCATTCTAGTATTTATTCACGTAAATTACCTGGTAAATTGAACATGTACTGAAACAGTTGGGCTGAAACTACAGGTATAATGAGGCTGCTGGAGACAGTTGGGATCTAAATAGAGCATGTACTGAGACAGTTGGGCTGAAACTACAGGCATAATAAGGCTGCTGGAGCCAAACTTTGCACATACTGAGACAGTTGGGATCTAAATAGAGCATGTACTGAGACAGTTGGGCAGAAACTACAGAGATAATAAGGCTGCTGAAGCCAAACTTTGCACATACTGAGACAGTTGGGATCTAAATAGAGCATGTACTGAGACAGTTGGGCTGAAACTACAGGGATAATAAGGCTGCTGGAGCCAAACTTTGCACATACTGAGACAGTTGAGATGTAAATTAAGCGTGTACTGAGACAGTTGGGCTGAAACTACATGCATAATGAGGCTGCTGGAGCCAAACTTTGCACATACTGAGACAGTTGAGATCTACCGGTAATTAATATTTCTTTTTCACATCCTATTTCCTGTTGTCACTCACAATGCAAACTACGCTGCAGTCACGTGGGTATGATCGACAATGCTTGGAGGGTATGATTCACAATGATGACTTACCTTTCTAGCATTCGCTGTCGATTCGCTCGTTGGCGACTCGCCAATGTAGAAACACGCCGTCATAAACTGACCGTCCGCATCCGGGTCAAGGTCACGTGACGTCACGTCGGAGGGTGGCGAGGTCGCCTGAAAGTCAAGCTCCAGCAGGTTCGACTCTTCATTTGTTATAATCTCAACACTCTGAGACGACATATCCAGAGCCATTTCGTCGGCACACGGCACTGTGTCGTCGGACACCACTGTGCCGTTTGACGGAACTGTGCCAAGCGTCGCTGACGGCACTGTGCCGTCGGCAGAAACTGTTCTTGCATCAGTTGCGGAGGCAGTTGCCATGGTAACGTCGACTTCATCGCTGAAGCTGTCGGGAGGCAACCTAGCATCAGAACGACAGGTCTTAGAAACACTGACATAATTACTTCATCTCTGAAAGGAAATGAAATGTGTTGAGTGTTACGATTGGCTATGTTAAGTCACTACTCAAAACCACTCAAGGTACAGTCTACCTGACAGGTGAATACCACACCTGAGTGAGTCAGCAAGGCAAGGTACAGTCTCCTGCAGAGAGTTGATGTCGTCCAGGGTGATGACAGGTAATCGGTCGTCAAACTTCTCTCTACAACCAGACTACACACACACACACCACGACATGTCTTGCTGCACAATATCCTTAACTGGAGATGCACTGTAATCATCAGAGTATGACCACACTTTATGCAAAATTAGGACATTATTTTGGTTTTCGAGATGTGCGAAAATGGACAGACGGACAAACATACAAACCGACAGACAGACATACTGGAAAAAAGTAATTACGTTACTGAAAAAATATCCAAGCAATATTGGTTTATAATTTTTAACGCTTGTCAAGTTGTGAAGAATATGAATAATGTTACCCTGAAGGCCAAAAAAGCATATATCGAGCACAGCAGTATGGCCATATCCCCGGCATTACCTCACTCTGTTCATCATTCTGCTAGAGTTAACCCATTCTGTACTCTCCCATCACAAATTTCAATTTACTCAGTAGTTCACAAATTTAAGTCACTGTAGATATCATGAGTTCAGAATGCAGACACTATTTTTCTGGAACACCCTGTAGATACATGGTGGACAAGCTGCAACTACGTAGTAACTGTGTGTGTCACGTGATGAGGAACGTACCATGAAAGCAGGCGGGACGTCCTCAAAGCCTGGAAACAACGCCTTCAGGAAGTGTTTATCTGCACAGATGACACAATATCACTATATGTCAACCAGTCACGTGGACAGAATGTCACACAGGTACAGAGACGATATGTTGACGACAGTCTAGCACCAAGCAAGCTCATGTTAACCAACCAATCAACACTTAGACATTTACTACAACCCTCGGTAGAAAAGTTGTGAGTTTAAATGACTTTACTCTTTAAATAGATGGTGCAAAGGGTACAGCATTGGACTTGCGATCAACAGGTCGTGGCTTCAAATCCTGCTCGGGGCAAAAGCTGCGTAACAACCTTGGGCAAGTTGTTCACACCTATGTGCCTCTGTCACCAAACAGTTTAACTTGGTACCTTGGTACCGGCCAAGGGACGGTGATGCTCTGCGGCTGGGAAGGTAACCGCAGGCCTGGCGTAAAGTAACGGCAGCCTACCGCAGGGTGGATGACTTATAGTCAGTCACATGCGGGCCGACTGCCTGTACACCAGGATCAGCTCCGGGCCCAACGCCTGGTAATGAGTATGGGAAGCCTTTACTTTTACATTTTTACTCTTTAAATGCCTTTTCATTTCACTACACACATTGGCAATCAATATATGATATTTCGACAGTTTTTAAACCAACAACAAAAACAACATACGAAATCGGCAAAAATATGTTTTTTAAAGAAAAAGAAGAAAACTCACAAGTGACATGGCATCATTGCAAAACGTGCATAATATGCAGAAACGTCAACATTCAATTAATGTAATCAAAGTCTGTTGACTCACCAATACACTCATCAAATTGACGACGAGTTTCAAGTTCACGTGATTGGACGAACGCATATCTGTCTAGCAGCCTATCAGCCCACTAACACACACAGACACACAGACATACAGACACACACATAGAGACATACCACACACAGACACACAGACATACAAACACAAGGACATACAGACACACAAAGAGACGTACCACACACACACACACAGACATACAAACAGTAGTAGTAGTAGTAGAACGTACTGATTAATAGGGCCCACAGTTTTCCGCGGCAAATTTTGCCAAATTCCGCGGCGCCGTTTGCAAAATTCCGCGGCTCACCGCGGCAAATTCTTGGAATTCCGCGGCTGACCGCGGCCGCCCATTTTAGAGTATAC
>Ga0209780_1001379_pt1 | contig 15858 bp, 11 predicted proteins | sample WorMetexBAHAMAS2_FD_187384 | JGI IMG/M metagenome (GOLD analysis project Ga0209780, IMG submission 187384) | Marine gutless worms symbiont microbial communities from Max Planck institute for Marine Microbiology, Germany - Inanidrilus exumae... | ecosystem: Host-associated > Annelida > Digestive... | reverse complement strand
ACGTAATCACCTGTGACAAATATTTTGGTGATCGGTTGAGGGGTGTCGATTCTGTGGGGGGTCGAAAATTGCCCTTTCCCATTGACAAAGCCAGTGGCCGTTAACACAGGGCTGGCGCTACCGCGCCGCCTGTGATTCTCTCAGGAACTTTGTCCCCTAAACTCTAGACTTATAAAAATTTCGCAACGTCTTGTCAACAGTGTCGCAAATGTTGTCAACTCAGTTTATCACACCGAGCGTCCACCTTTGTGTACAACACGGTGAGCGCGAGGAAGCGCGTGGTGCGGGTCTGTCTGCGGCAACTGAGACTTTTTACGATGCAGCATGTTCACAACAGCTGCGCACCACCAACCTGTAGCGCCAAGAAGAGCTTTTGCCAGTTCGTCGTGACTACCTCGGGGTGATAAACCAACCGCCGCCATTACGTCATGAGACGCCGCGAACTCAACGGGACTCGACTTGCGAACTTGCTGCTGTAGCGTCGTCAGTATGGTGTACGGGTCTGGACAGCCGCTGCCGCTGGGCGCATCCTGGGGTTGACCGGAACTGGCTGAGGCCACCGTGCCGGAAGTCGCCGGCTGTCTTTTGACGCTGAAGCGCAGAGACGGGTGTCGGTCGAGCTTGGGCGACGCAGGTCCAGACATTCTCTGCTCCGACCTGCTCGATCGGTTCGACTTCGACGATCCTTGTCTAACAATGTGCACGGTTTCTTACGAATTAGACAGAAAAAAACCTTACAATTTTTTATAAGTCGTCAGCGAACTGTTGTCACATTCTGGGTATACTGCACATCAATCGGTGGCTGATAGAGGCTGCAAGCGACATTAACCCACTTCAGCTCAGTGTTACCAAGATAGCTACACTAATTCAGGGATTCGGCTAACCGACCATTTTTATTTTGACTTTCGGGCACTGTGGCGCTCAGAGTTGAGTGCCAGAGTGCCCGAAAGTCAGCCGTTCAACATGTTTACGAAAACCAAGCTTACCAGTTCACACAAGCGTGCATTAACGAATGCGATTTTTTCTTTTAAACTTAATATGGTCAGCAACCGATAAGTAGGCCCTATGCAGGTGATAGCATTTGCATTGGGGCGCCAGAATAGCAGATACAATATGCGATATGACATGACAGGCTAAGATGGGTCTAAAAGCGGACGAGCAGCCAGCTAATCTGTGTAAAAAAATAATGACGAATTATAAGATGGACTTTGACGCCATAGCGTCGACGTGAATGTCTTCCCCACCTTGACGGCCTGATGTGACCTTGACCTGACCTCCAGAATCTAACCAGATTATCAGTAGGCACGGCACGCAATGCATAGATGCGGCCTATTGCCACAGATGTCGCACGTATCGTGGTCTGTGTGTCTGTGTGTTGGGCACAGGGGTGAGCTGTACACTTGTTACTACGTACGACTGATACTGTTAAAAACTGTCGTACCTGCTGGCGCTCGTGTGTAGCGTATTCAAGACGCTGGCGACACGGCCCAGCTGTCGTTCGACGTCGTCTCCGCCCCGGCAGACCTCGCTCTCCAGGCGGGCAGCCTCCGCCTCCGCCGCGATCACCTCGGCCAGCAACGATGCCTCGGCCGAGTCGCGCTCCATCGATGCCCGGCTACCGTCCTTCCGGCGTCGGATGCTGTATCGTACCTAGAGGTGTGAGATAAAGCGCGCGCCTTAAGTGGTGTTCTCATTGACGCGTTCGAACGCGGGGACGGTCTAAAAAATCTAACACTGCTAGATGTTCGCACATCTAGCAGTGCTAGATTTTTTTAGATGGTCCCTCGCGTTCGAGCGCGATCGACCGCGTTCCAGCGCAATCGATTGCTTGTGCGCAGATGATAACGCTTGAATTAATAATCATCTTTGACCTCGACATATGATACGCTGTTTTATGGGTGGCGCCACCATGGGAGCTGGGGACATTATCCCTAACCTCCCAACGGTGGGGAAGACAGGAGGGGTCAACGCATGTAACAAAAAGTGTATTTTACACACTTACTCAATGACGTATTTCACTTTTTGACAGCTTCTGAACACTGTCATGTAATTTCATTTGGTGCAGGTTAAGACGTCATACTTACAATGACGAAAAATGTGCAATGTTCTGTTTCATGTCCCCCAGCAAAAGCTGGGGTCTAAATTTTTTTTCGTTCGCTCCGTTCGCGAAATTGTACCCCCACCTTCAAAACCGTGGCGCCGCCAGACGTTAGACGTCGCGGAAAATTTGGGTGAGGTTTCTTGTACGAAGTACCCGCTTCTAAAATTCAAATGCAATATTTCACTCGTGTCTGTCCATCGATCATGGCTTCTGAATGTAAATTTACCGCTTTCTAAGTTAATACTTTCTCATAAGTTTTCACCATGCTCCAATTTAAATACGCCAGTGATCGTCATGACGTCAAATGTACGCAGGTGTTGCAGTTTGTTACAATTCGAGTCACAGTTAACCGTAGTCACGTTACTCCTATTGGGTAAGGATTGAAATTTATAAGAACTAGTTTAGAAGATGGACTTCGATGCTCCAGCGTGGACGTGGATGCCTTTGCAACTTCGACGGCCTGCTGTGACCTTGACCTGTGACCTCTGACCTCCAGAATCTAATCAGTAGTGGCCATTGAATGTTCCCAATCCCTGTCAGTGTTATAAAAATTGTTAAAGCCGTTCATGAGGTGTCATGGTAACAATATTTGACCAGACGAACGGATTTATAAATAAACAAACGAACGAAAGAACGAACGCGGCAACTTAATGGACAGCCTTCGCAGACGCAGTTGGGTGGCGAACTGGGCGAATGCATAGCAAGAGCTCAGCTATCGCAGATGAAAGGCGTTATGCCGAATGCGCTTCGGTATACAGCCATCTTTGGCCTACAAGTATGCAATCGCGTGCAAAAATTATCGTCTTGTGCTTCCGTTAATGCGTGGTGCAATTTCGTAACAGTCTGATGCCGTCGTCATGCCGTAGCCGGCATGACGCAAAAATTGAACTTTAATGAAATTTTCGTTGGAATTTCCATGCCGCGCAAAGTTGGTGAAACGAAGTTTACATCTGTGGTCGTACCGACGGATGACGATCCAGCTGAGGCGATGATTTTCCGGCAGCCGGCGAGTGCGCGCGACCAATCGATCCGGACTTGGAGCGCCGACTGGTGCGGACACTGGACTGCCTGGCGCGTCCGCCGCGGCTACTTCGATAGCTCGACGATCTCGACAGATTACGCTTCGTCGTCACAACGGCCAGCGACCTAACATCACGTCCATAATTATCCACGTAATATCAGAGACGATCACTCGGGCGCACGAACAGTGGCGGACTGACAAACACTGATGTTTAATCGATCAACGTTTGCATTAACTCAGCCTGGGAGAAAGCAAACGGCCGCGCTTTTATTGTCGATACGATTATGCTAAAGTAGAAGCATGACAATAAAGAAGAAGAAGAATAGCAGCTAAAAAATACAAGAAGCCAGCACTCACAAGAGTGCAAAAACCAACACCGGCAATGTTGTATGACTCGTGACCTTGGCCTTTTGATCTCAAAATAGATCGATTTTTTTTCTTTCACACCTGCTTTTTCTGTCTAACAGTCCTAACAAGCAATCTGATTCTGATGGTATCCCCACTTGGCTTCTCAAGGAATGCGCATCTGTTTTTGTCCTTACAATCACTAACATCGTTAACTTCTCTCTTACCTCTGGTCAGTATCACCCCATTCTCAAATAATATGTAATTTCTCCACTGCTTAAAAGTCTGTTTTAGACAAAGATCAGCTTGTGGCGTTCCCCAAGGCTCTGTTCTCGGCCCTCTACTTTTCGTCATGTACACTGTATACCCCTCTCAGTACTCTGATCAATCTGTTCTCTTTTCCTTGACCACCATCTTTATGCGGATGACACTCAACTATTTTTCTCTTTTCACCCATTCAACTGTGGCTCAAGCATTTCTCACCATCAAAACGCTCTCCGAGAAATCTCTTCCTGGGTGACTCTAATCTAAGACTGAATTCTTGCTCATCTGACTCGATAATCAATCTGCAAAAATACACAACTCTTCACTTCACACCTCCCAATCTGCTCGAAATCTTGGCTTCATCTATGACGAATATTTTACCTTCTCTGGCCAAATTACATCTCTCTCCAAAGCCTGTTACTATCACATTCGTCAGCCTCGCTGTATCCGGCCTTACCTCAATTCGTCAACTGCCTGTATCATTGCTACCTCTATCGTTCACTCCAAACTTGATTACTGCAATTCTCCTTACTATAAACTCCGTAAGCCTCAATTATCCCGTCTCCGGCAGATACAAAACTTTCTTGCTCGTACTGTCGTTAAAGCTCCTAAGTCCTGTCATGTCACTCCCATCTCACGCTCTCTCCATAGCCGCTGGTGTGGGTACAGCGTTCAGTCGCATGTGTCTGTCTGTCTGCCTGTCTGTTTGTCCGCGCTCTAACAGGAAAACGGCTTGAGCTATCAACATCAAACTTGGTGCACGCACTCTATAGCAGTCGCTCAGCATGCATTAACCCAGAGGTCAAAAGGTCAAAGGTCAAGATCAGACGGTTACGAAAACCGTCACGGTCGCACGGTTGCCAGTGACCACGGCTCGTAATCCGCATCCCAATACGCCGCTGTCCTACCTGCGGCCGTTGCCGGCGTGGTTCTGCATGTCGATACGACTGCTTATGTTTTCTAGTTTACTCTGCAGTGTTATAATTGTGTGTAATTAACCTAGGCTCATGGCTGCAATATACTTATAAACTTACTTACTTATTTCAACGATCACAGAGTCGCGCTGTCCCTCTGCGACAGTCGAGCTAATGCTACAGGTGACGGTGATAACCGATGACGAGGGTGATTAGTCTACCTGCCGGTGTGTGCAGTGGTAATCCAGGTGCGCAGTAGCAGCAGGTAGGCGACCGCGACGCCGGCAGCAGGCATAACGAACGACAGGAGAAAGACGCAGAGTACCAGCTTCCGAAACTTAGACTGGGCGTCGACCACGCCCTCGGACGTCGAGGTCCAGCCGCTGACCAAGTGGAACCAGACAAACGGCGAAGTGGCGACGATGATTGTCGTGGTCCACGTGAGCAGAAGGCGCGGTCCCAGAGATCGCCGCGGTATCACGTGACGGGCAGTGCCCGCTAAGCGGGCAGTGCCCGCTACCACGTGACGCTTGTGATGCATCGCCAGCGCTCCGTTCAACTGTAATCGAAAATGCGGAGCGCCATTAATAAACAGGCGGCTCAGATATTAAACATACCGTGCAGTTACGTTTTTAGCGACCGGGTAAACCCGCTCACGTATACCGGTCGCTTCTTGCAATAGCTTTTCTCCGGGGACGCAGATCGCCATAAATTCATTACCAGTTTTACGCAAACTAACTTCGTTACAACTAGTTTTAAAGCCATGCGACCTCAAAAACTGTTGTGCTAGTAACGACTAGCCTTTCTGGGCGTGAATAGACATTATTGTGTCCTATGATTTCACTGTAATTCGACCCGGTCGCTTATCTCAGCACTTGTTAAGCTCTTGTGTTACTACAAACCACTAATATGAAATATATAGCTTAACGAATACTGCCATTTGCGGTGACTTTTAGTGACGTTCAAGGTCATTCACTCATTGAAAAACTTTTCAAGTGCGATTTTTCGCATAGTTTTGGAGCATGTTACAAGATTTCGATGGACACAAAAAATCGCGCGTAACCTCGGCGACCACTGCGCCTCTTGTGTAATGCTGTATAAGTAATTCTGATTGTCGTGATGAAAATGATCAGTCTACCCAGACGGACATAACAGACAGACATACAGACAGACAGTCATAAAGTGATGGTTCGTCCTGTGTTACTTCTGTTGATGTGGTGGTGCAATCTAAACCAATGACTACTTCCTGGCTGTACACTATCGAATGTCCTAAATGTCCCAAAACTATGGTCAACATTGACCTTGAGTGACACTGTAGATCACCTCAGCTGTTCAAAATCAAATCTCCCTAAATCGTATTATTCTGAAAATACAGCATGGGTTAACTAGAATGTTTAGGCCTATATAGCAATCTGAAACCGTACGTGGCCTATAATTTGAGGTGTTTTGTCGAATCCTAGAGAATTCTTAAGGTCACAGCCAGTCATATACATACACTGTAATTGGTAATATCTCGGAACGCATAGACAACACATCGTGTGCTGTGTGTGCGTGCGTGCGGACGACAGAAGTCATATTAGTCAAATCAACTCGAAAGCAATCTCTCTCGGCAAGATTACACGAAGCTCTCAGCTGGCACTCGGCTCATCAGACGGATGTATCTACGCCGACAGTACTTCCGTCACCAGCGCAGCGGAAGATCGGCAGTCGCCTCCGCGAATAAACGCTGCTGAATATTCTCACCGGAATCGGCAAAAAGATGGTAAAAGGCTGCATTTAGTCGACGCGAGTTTCGAATAGTGGTCCTACGTATGGTATTGTGATATAACGCAAGTGTAAGGCGAAGGAAAATGCGTGAGAGAGTCTATAAAATGAAGACAGGACGTTTGTATAGCGCCTTTTCATTATATTCATCTCCAAAGCGCTCAGGTATATGGCACGTGTTAACGAATAATCATAATATTACCTGCCACCCACACCGTCAAAACCGTCAAACGTCAAAACCCGTAATTCGTTACCATACAGAGAAGATCAAAGGTTCAATATTTGAAGAAGAAGAAAAAAGAAAAATTTTAAAATAGTTGTACATTTGGTAAATATCAGATATAGTTATAAGTAATGCAGACTGACTATGATTTCGCACTTGTACGTGCAGGCCAATGTACAGGGTGGGCCAAAAAAGTGATACTTCTTGTACATAACATTACATTGTACGAGAGGTATCATTTTTTGGCCCACCCTGTACGTAAATGTGTAAGCTGCATGATCATTTATAGACATACACATGTATATATAGATACATATAATTGTGTAATTTTGTATTTTGTCTGTCTATTATCTGTCTGTTTGTTTACTTGTGTATGTTTTTTGTCTACCATAATATGGTGAATAAAGATAAATATATATTTGAAAGATAAACGTATGGGTATAACCCCCGGGAATGTGTACCCCTATATATCCTCGGTTTTGACGCGTATGTTTACGCGAATCGTGTAGTGTGGTGTATTTTCAACACTGACTTGCCAGACGGCGTCGAAAGCGGCGGCGATAAGATGCATAAACTGCGAGGTTCTCCAGATGGCGTCCAGAACGTACCAGACATCTCCGAGTCTCTCCGAACGTTCAGCACCTGTCAAGTTCACCGAACACATACAAACGTCAGTACGATAGGAAGTAAGTAACAATGGACCGAAAAGTGTACGGTGTCCGGACACTTCGCTCTCCCTGTCAGCCCCACCTGACACGTACCCCTGGACAAACGCCAGGATAGTCGCCCACGAACATACGCCCCACACAGCGAGGGCAAATAGATGTCTGGTGTACGTTTGTCTGGGGGCATGTGTCCGAGGGAGGGGCACTTAGCTAATGCCTGCAAAATCAAACTCGGGCAAAATGGCCTCTTCGATAAATTTTGGACCGAAAGTCAAACGGAGAAGCTAAAAATGCAAGAAAAGACGTAGACGAACATTAAGACAAGACAATCATTTCTGTCCATCACAGTCATGTCTTTAGTTTTCCATCCTTCCACTTTCGTCCGTCGTTGCCTTTTTCTACATCTTCCCTTCCTGCTTTTTTCTCTGATCCGTCATTCGTTTTTTTTTCATTTCCAGTCGTACAATTCAAACTGGCACATTCTATGTGCGCGCAGTGAACAAAATCAAAAACATCACCGTAATAAATCACTTTGTTACAGTATGTGTCATTTTTGCAGAAATTCAAGAATATAGTTGACTAACAGAAAACTGGCGTTAGATTTCGGGCAGGCAACGAAAATGAGAAAAGCAGACACGCGCTCTAGGAGCAATTTGTTATGGTGTGTCTTATTTCAGTATGGAAGACGAAAGACGTTCTTTTTTCTGTAATTTGTATCCTTTAGATCAGGCGATAGCCTGTACGATGGGATGGTAATAGCCAAACGGAAAATAGATTGGCTCCTGTCCGCTACGCGAAACACAGAGATTCTACACTGCATGTTACACCCATGGTTACATATACGAAACAAAATTCTTTCACTTCGAAAGAGCCGGATCTGAAATAGAACTGAAAGCTATTCAGGCGAATCGAGCTTGTTCGAAAATATTCACGAGCAGTCACTCTTCAGCCAATCAACGATTAAAGCACGATGAGTAGGCGGATCTGCTTGTCAATCAAAGCAATGAAGAAAAAATGGCCCATTTGATAAATTTTTGACCGAAAGACGGCGACGCTGAAAATGCAAGAAAAGCCAATGACAAACGTTGAGGCAAGGCTAATAGCGGTAAAGTATGCTAATGAGTTAGTTTAAAAGCAAAAAAAGAACTATCCTTACAAATATTGAACACCATATTTGTGCCCAATAACAATAATTATTCTATCTGCATCTGTTTTATTTCAAATCGACGTTAGCCGCGATGTTCATAGTATTACGTCACTGGTTGAGGAGTGTCTGCTGTATTCGTCGGAAAGACCTCAAGATTTGTCACGCTTAAAGAATTTTATTTCATGCATGTAACCAGGGCTTAAAGGTCCGTTCACACTTCCGCGACTAAACTGAACGAGACCGCGGTTTCGGTCTCGAGACCGATCGAGACCGAAATTTTGCGGTGTTGATGTTGGTCTTGGTCTTAAAGGATCGGTCTCGGCTGTTTTCAAGACCGATCATTAATTATTTCGCATGCATGCGTCGCAAAATTATAACCCTTTCTGCGCAAGTTAATAAAAAATATTGCAACTTTTCTTTTATAAACTGTACTAATTTCGTTTCAGGACCAAAATAAATGCAGTGCCGATTTGTGAACTAGGTTCGTGAATTAACTGTTATTGTAAGCAATATGTATTTGTTTCATGTTTCATTCGCCGGTCTTGGTCTTGGTCTTGAAGTAGATGATCTTGGTCTTGAACATGGTGTTGGCACTGCTGTCTTGAATATACAAGACTGACTAGGCCAACTGGCAGTTTGTTTCATTCTGGCCATGTTCATTAGCTTACTGGCTCAGTGTTAAGTGCGGCTCTGTTGCTGCGATAAACACGTCTTAATTAACTCGCCGAACGCGTCGTCATTAAGCCGAGACAAGACAACACCGCGAAAACACTGTCGTGAATGGCTGATTATATGAACACCGCCAATTAGACTCCATCGCGTCTACGTCTGTCTATTGATTGATATTTAATGCATGTATCCACACCTGCAGATCCTACTTCCACACGCCGCGCTATTTCACGAACGGCGCATCTTTAGCGTGACGTTTACGTCGGCGCATCGCTACGGTAATGTTTACATCCCGGTGGGCGTGGCCCGCGCGCTCGCCCGTTCGTCCCATTTTGGGCTTCTGGAGGAACAAAGTTCACAAAAATGTGTTATTCCCTGCTTTGGACACCGATGAACCGCCGTGAAAAATTTGATGCCGTTAAATTTTTCCTCGGCGGAGAAATCCGTAACTGTACAAACAAACAAACAAACAAACAAACAAACAAACAAACAAACAAACAAACAAACAAACAAACAGTAAACGATATATCCACACCTTGCCTATCGGCATGCGTGGATAATAATCAATGTTGTGTACACGCAGGTCTGGTAATTTAACCATGACACGTTTGGCCTCAGTTTCTGTACAAGGTGAGTTACCGGAGACCAGAACGTACTGGTGCTTAGTTCTTAAAAGACTTTTACTTTCCCAGCCTACAGATGACAAACCGTCCCTGAAATGGGCGTGGCCACATCACGTGACCCATTTTAAATATTTAGCCCCCTAACTTATCTCTTGAACGGCTTAAGCTAGAAACTTCAAATTAGGTGTGCGTGTTGATCATAGCAAGTCCCAGCCTACGGACGACAAATTGTACCTGAAAGTGGCATAGTCACTGTCACGTGATCTCTCTAACTTTTGGCAAATAAGCGATAATATCTCGAAAACGGTACGAGATAGCCTAATAGTTTCTATTAAATTCGAATAGGAAGTCGTATGCACTTCATCAAATGGTTATGTTGCCGATGACCTTGGGTGACCCCTAACCACCTTAAACCACCTCAATTTCTACATTTTGCGTTGCCTTATGCATCTTGGTAATCGCAAAGACTACAAATTTGATGTACATGTTGAATGTGCAAGTCACAGCCTACGGACGACAAATCGTCCCTGATAGGGGCGTGGTCAGGTCATGTGACCCATTAAAATTTTTGGAGGCTCACATCACTGGAACGGCTGAACCTAAAGTCGTCAAATTATGTACACAGGACACAGGTTGGTATATCAATTCTAGCAACATGATGATTATCACCCAGTCACCCACAAAAATGGCGTGGTTATGGTCACGTGACTGTTTAAAAATTTTGCCGTTTGCCGTGATGCAGCGCGTCGCGCGGGTTTGTCAGCGACAGCTAAGCTACTTGTTTACCGTTGGAATCCATTCAGCCATTCCCCTGGCCATAACAGTCCGTACACGGAACGTACTCCCAATTTTTTTTCGGGCACGTCGCATGCGGATGACGCACGGCAACTATCGACACATTCGTAATCATCAGATGGCGCCATGAGCTACATACCGCTTATTACACGGAGGGCTATTATTTCATTTACAAATCCAGAGAATAACTGCGCAAAAAAATTATCCTTGTTTACTGGTAATTTGTAACATCGAAAGATTTCCGTCATCACATCGTGTGCCTTTGTTTTATGGAATTTTTGCGTAAGTCTACAGTCATCTTTGCATATGCCATTCTTCGCACGTTTATAACGATCTTCAGTCGGTTTGACGAAGAAAAGCGAAGTTAATTTAGCATTAACGGGACTTAGGTAAAGGAAGTTAGGACGAAGTCGGCTGTCTACAATTTTCTTGTTCCATTTGATGATAAAAGCATGGAAACCGATGATCCAAGTGTCTAGATATGCTACAATTATTATTAGATCGCATCGCAGTACAACGTACGTGGATGCGGCCTACGGTTACCGACCGAGTAGAGTGGTCTGTCGGTCTGTCTGTCACAGTAGTAAACCCACCAAAAACGGCCGGCTGAAGCGATCGAGTTGCCGTTTGCGTTAAGAACTCTGGTGGGCCCACGGAACCACGTATTAGATATAACCAAGCGCTTCGGGCCGAATATTGTATTGCGGGCATTTCACACAATACAGCCATCAATCTAGTTTTATGTATAATTACATTAGTGCATAATTTTCTAGTGCAATTACTTTGCATTTGTATCTAAACTTGACAACACATGCAAGGCGTTACGCTAATGCGCTCTTTCTTCCCTTCTGCCATTCAGGGCCGTTTTTCCACCGCAAATTAATCTTTCATTAACGTTAATGGAAGATTAATTTGCGGCGGAAAAACCGGCCCTTAGAGTTTTCACTTCAAACACACGCACATAGCTGCATCGGCGCTAACTGGGCCACATCATGCTGCGGCCTCTGCGAATAGCCTACGCAGCCGCTGCTGCAAACCTACCGCCCACTGCAACAAATCGCGTATCCCTGTTGACCTACTGGAAGAAGCCCTGCCTCTAAGCTCCTTTCCAGCACTTGGCAACTTAATAGTATAGATGTAGCTTGGTTGACAGACGGCGATGGTTTCTGACTTTGTCCTGGCTTCATATTAGGCCTATTCGATACTGCAGTATAATTGCCATCTCATTGATATGGGTGCTTCGAGCACAATAAAACTAATTTGCAGCAAATGTCAACGGTGACGGTCTTCCGCGTGCGGTAGGTATATATTGGCTGCGAACAGTAAAAGTAATTGGGAACTTATTATTCGGCTAGAAGATAGGCTTCAGCCGCATATTGGATTAACTTTACGGTGCGTTTTTGGCGGTGTCCACGCGTTCGGCTATAACTCGGCCGAATCTAAACCGATTTAGATGAAATCTGGAGCACTCTGCGTACATTGTCGGGGTCTAAGCCTGGCAGATTTTGGGCGCGATTCGATTAGTAACGACAGCTGGACAACCAGGCGAAATATTGTTTTTTGTCAGGTAAGCAATGCACGATTTCACCGATAAAATTTGAACACAATACGTCGATCGGTGTCGCGATAAAAACTTTCGAAACAGAATTTTGACAATTTTTACGTAAAGGGTCGTTCTTCCAAAAACTCAAAAAGTTTCTAAAAAATTATAACGTCTTGCAACTTCAGGCCGCCATAGCTCCGCAATGATTACAGATCGCCGAAAATTCACTACGAAATTTTTAGTTTTTATTTTTACCGCTGGAATCAATTCAAAATCACTCCCTGGACAGTACACGCTGTACAAGAAACCTCTTCAAATTTTATGCGACGTCCGACGCGGGTTGACAACACGGCAGATAACGATGACATCAATCAGTTGCAAACAGCCAATCACCATCGAATATTGAGTCACATGACACTAAGCCTCGCCGAGTGCAGGAAGTAAACAGCTTGTGCACAGATAGCCAAGAGCTTCGAGTCGAATACTGTATGGTGGGCATTCCGCACGATACAACCAACTAGTTCTAAATAGTACTTCCCAACATCCGTCAATTTTTATATTTTGATAATTTAATCTTATTATAGTTTTATTATGTTCTTTTCATGATGTATTATCATTTTGTGTTTAACTCTAAATTCTGCTTATTATTATGTTGTTTTCCAGCGCCGCCTATAAGTTTGTTGTAATGTCAGTAAATACTTCCTATTAACTTACTTACTTACTCACTTAAACATGACATTTTCCGCAGAATATCGCGTTTTCATCAAAGTGTTGAGGCAGAAGAACGAGCACAGTGATAGACTATGAGATTTGGGGGAAGCTGCAGGAGCGTGTGTATCGTCGCCGGATTCATTCGTGACGTCGATCAGCTGAAGCCGCGCCTGATCGAAGAGTGGGAACATTTCCACCAGGTGCTCATCGATGAAGCGATGAGACAGTGGCTTCCACGTCTTCGAGCTTGTATTTGAGCACATGGAGGACATTTTGATCACGCATCACGTGATCATACATTGTTTGCTGGCTCGAATGGCACTAAAGCGATCGTGTTCGTGCAAGACGCGCATTTTACATTATTTGCTATCGACAATCGACATTGTCGTCGCCTATACGTGTATACAGCCGACGGCTACATTTCATACAGGCGTGTACGAACGGCTTGTCAACTATGTGCAGCTTAGCTCACATACACTGTGAGTCAAAAAACAATACAAATGATTGTTGATGATAACTTTGGTAAATGTAGACCGATTTACTGAATCCTTTCACTGTCAGATTCCTGACGAAATTTTGTAATAATACACATACATCATAAAGATTCCCCACCTCACCTTAAATGTGTTTCTGCACTACCTTGTGAAACTTGAAAATTACAATTGCTGCCGATTTCAATGTCATATTGCATGTTCGAGCTATATTGTTGTATGCTACCTCTCGAGGTGAATAAAGTTGTTCAAAATTCATCAAGCCTTAATAGCTCAGGTTTGAACTATGTGACTATAAAATCTAGAAAACAATGCAGCAGTGCTTAGAAGAGGATCTGTGATGTCGGCGAATTGAAGCAGTGGATGATTGACGTGTAACATGGGCTGCAGCAGACATTGTGAAGCTCACATCAGTGAATGGCGTAAATATCTATGTGAGCTTGTGCATGTTTGTATAGGCCTATCCCATGGACATTTTTAGCATTTGCTTTAACTTTCGGACTATTTATCAGGTAGGTGGACTGCAGTATAGACATTAGTTACAAGCATACTGTCATTTTTTAACTATGATAAGTCCTTTGTTGCATATATACTTCAAGGAGTTTGTCGTCAAATCATATTTCCAGTGTTCTTACGTTATCTGCATTCTGTGCTTCATATATTGCAGAAAAATTAACTAAATCATCACTGTGATATTTCTGTAACGTTTGGCTTTTAAATGTTGTTGTTACGTTTTGTTAAGTTTCAAGTAAAACCGAGTTACTGTTATGGTGTATGTAAAAGTTCAGCCGTTGTTTTAGATTTTTGAATTTCCCAAGGTAGTGTAGCAACACAGTTAAGGTGAATTGTAAGAGCGAGTTTCCTCAGAAATCTGACAGTGAAAGAATTTCATAAATCGGTCTACATTTGCCTAAATTTCATGGTCAGAAGTCTATTTTTGATTCACACTGTACATTTACTGCCATCAAGTCACGCGTTAAGAATGCAAATGTTGACTCTGTGAGTTACCCTGCAAGACATGCACGTGCAGTGTTCACTGCAATTCGTCGACGTCTTCTTGTATTATTCTTCACATTAATGGTCCTTTGGTATACATATACTCGCTTGTTCACTCCAAACTGGATTACTGTAATTCTCTCTACTATAAACTCCCCATCCATAAGTCTCAAAATTATTATCCCGTCTCTGGCTAATTCAGAACTCTATCGTTAAAGCTGCGAAGTCTATATCACACCCATAACGCTGTCGCCACTATAGCTCAGCATCACTGAACGCATCGAATACAAGCTCCTCTCGCTCACCTATACAAAGTTCTCACAACTACGGCCCTGTTACCAGGGTGAGGCGGCTCTGGGGCCCACAGGGGCAGGGCCCAAACAAAACTCGTCAAGGCCCCGGCAAAAGTAACTAGACTGATCATGTTCAATCTGGGTTGCCAGATAAAAATTTTGGTATTTTTGGGCATTTTTGGTATTAAAAAATCAAAAAAGACCAAATGGCAACCCTGTATTCCATGGAGGCTGGAGTATAGACGGCTGAGTCACAATCCCGCCTGTCACCGTGTCACGCGCCTGAAATGCATCGTATATATGCGTACCTATAGTCTCTTTTTTGGGAAGCATCGATGCTCGGACATGGCGCGGGTATAGGCTATACGGGCCCCGGCCCCCAGATGAGCCCCATTGAGAATTTCAGTCTGGTGACGGGGCCGTCACAACAACCTAACCTTCATACATTCATAACCTCCTTTCTGTTCAGCCTCCTCGCAGCACTCACTCTTTATCCGTCGTTACTCTTGTTCGGCCACCGACATCATCCTGTCTAAAATAACTGATCGCTCCTTTCGTTATGCATATCTATTCGTCAAACGCATTATGGTACCAGTTCCTCCATTTCCTATACTCACCTATTCCTTCACCCATCATGCACTTCTTCCTCTTTTGATTAACTACTCTGCTCAAATCGTCGTGGAGCAACTTCGTTGATGTGATAATGAGCAACGCCTTGGCCACACCGTCACATATATACACGGTGGTCCAGTAACTGGACCACCCTGTATATATGTGGCAGTGTGGCAGTGACAGTTTTTCACTTTTCTCTTCCTTCATTTTTCTGCATGGGCCTGCCGTAGATTCAACGTTTCTCCTGCCATATGCCATTGCCATCCAAGACTTAACATATGATAGTGGCTTGAATAGTGCTACTGGTGGACCAACTAGACCAATGAACATCAACGATGACATGTGGCTGATGCTGAGAGAGCTCCTGAGTTCTGTACAAATGATGTTCATACGGCTGAACCCTCTCTCGCACTCAGCTGATGTGCTGACTGGCAAGGACTTTACTGATTTGATGAAGCGCTGCATAGGGCCAGTGACAGCAAGCCCTTTGGAATCTTTAAAGTCCCGGTATGCTGTTTTCGACTGTGCATTGTACGGAACACAAAAGACAGTGCAAAGCATTTTCAGGCTTTGTTCTTCCTATTCAGGTGGTTGTTTGTCTGACCAAATGCTGGGCAGAACTGCACATACACTTCTTTTACTTTCTGGGAAGAAGCGGGCCTTCAGAGAGTCAATGAGTGC
>Ga0209780_1001378_pt1 | contig 15860 bp, 9 predicted proteins | sample WorMetexBAHAMAS2_FD_187384 | JGI IMG/M metagenome (GOLD analysis project Ga0209780, IMG submission 187384) | Marine gutless worms symbiont microbial communities from Max Planck institute for Marine Microbiology, Germany - Inanidrilus exumae... | ecosystem: Host-associated > Annelida > Digestive... | reverse complement strand
AAGCGCGATTTTGGCTAGTAATAATAATAATAATGTTCGTTTATTAGACTGACGACGTAACGCGGAATCAACATCCGCCATGCAACAAAACGGGAGTCGGGTGGAGAGGTGACAGTGACCGGCAAACTGGGAACAGAGGGAGCCTGAGGTGCAAGCATGTACTCACTGCTAGTGTCCTTCACTCTTTCTGACGCTGCCTGTCGGACGACCACCCTGTCCTTGTCCTCGCGACAGTTGACACGTTGCATGCTGCTTACGTGATCTGAGATAATGGTTTCGGTAAAGCCGCTGTATTCTCGTAAAACTGTTTGATGTTGACTCCTGCATGGATGTGTGGACCAGCGTGGCAGTTTCGTGAAGCTGCGTCTGCTGAGTACTCAGTGGAAGCAATCGACGAATCTGCAGATGAGTAAAGATGAAATATTACCGCCGACAAGCCGCCAACCAGTGGCGGCGCTACACCTAGATGTGCTGGCTTTTGTCCTAGCTCAAGTTACGTGAATCTAGTTTCGAGTTGGTGAAATTCGAGTCAAGTTACGAGTTGAAAACCGAAGCTTCGAATATTCAAACTTTGTTTAACATGCCTAGGTCTCACTGCTGCATAACACGCGTTACGGCCGAAATGTTACGGCCATAATGCATGTGTTACGGCCGCAGTTATTGCTCCTTTAGTTATGCTACACCTTGTCTCTCTTCTTCAACCTCATTCTGGTACCAGTTTGTCTATTTCCGACTTACCTGTTCCGTCACCCATCAGTTCTTCCTTTTCTGATTCACCACTTTGCTCATCCATTACTCCCTGTCTTTCACTCCCGGTTCAAAATCTCCTCCCCCATTTATAATGGGGGCTGACAAATGACCACGGATTCTTAAATTAGGGGGCAATACCTAAATCTTATCAGTGCCAGATTTTTTATTTTGTCCTAGTTTTTGTGTCACGTGACTTTGAAGTTGGCAGTAAGTAGGAGTTGACCGGGCTAATTTATTTTTGTTATTTTTCATTTTTGTGCCATGAGCTAGATTATGCTGGCCATCTCGTCAGCTTTAGAGCACACGTAACTCTGCCATATTGTATCGTAACTCTACTAATGCTAACCATAACCCTAAACTTGATCCTAAAACATAAGCCTAAGTCTGTTTGGCATTCGGCTTTTGGCACTCCTGGCTGTACCCGACCAAGGAAGTTTACACCGTAGAAGATGTAAATATTATACCAGCAGTCACAAAAAGTGATATTTTCTGGGATGATAGAGAGTTGCAATTCACTGAGTCAGTAGTTATGGAAAGACTTCATAATTTGAAGAGTGATACATTTAATGATCCAGATGGCATCCATCTGTTATTGCTGAAAGAGTGTGCAGTTGATCTGGCAGAACCACTTTCAGTGATTTTTGAAGAATCGTTTGCAACAAATACTCTTCCCTCTAACTGGAAAATGGCTTACATAGTACCAATATTTAAGAAAGGAAGCAGATGTGATGAAGAAAACAACCGTCCACTTTCCCTGCAAGATCATGGAGAATATAACAAGTTGTCACCCCAATGGGACGTAACACTACTGGCCCGCCGTCGCTTGCTGCCCCCCGGTGAGTAACGTTGCATATGCGAGTGTTACAGACGACAGACGCCAGCGACCATCACTAGTCTGCCCCCTCTACACTAGGTGTAGGTGGGCCAGTAATAAAAGGAAGGAATTTAGAAGTTCTTGGAGACCAATAAAATTCTTTGTAGAGAACATCATGGCATAATTAATGGCAGATCGTGCCTCACTCACTTGTTAGAAAGTTTTGGAAACATTGGAAAAGTGGACCAAGGCATTAGTTGAAGGGTATTATTAGATTAATTTATTTGGATTACTGTAAAGCATTCGACATTGTCTCTCATCGAAGGGTATGTAGGAAGTTAAAAGGATTTCTCATTAATGGTAGGCTGTTACTGGGGTTAGAAGATTTTATGCGATCAAGAACAATGAAAGTTCAAATTTGTGGTACCGGTACTTTTTTCAGCTACAGTCAGTTGTGAGTGGAGTACCAGAAGGTAATGTGTTAGGTCCTAACCCTTACTCTTTTTGCTATTTGTTAACTTATTGCCATCAGCAAAAAAATAAAACGAGCACATGTGCTCACTTCATCACTGTAACATCACCCGGGCACAGGAGGCAGGTGCTTTCTTTTGCATTAGGCTACACCTGCATTTTGTGTACTGCATGTATAAGTACGTGATGCGTGTTTTTGATGGTACAGACGATGTGTGAATCTGAACGTATCAAACAGTTGTCTGATGCCATCAGGATTATTCATGACTTTCCTTCACCGGGAATTGTCTTCAGGTTAATCTTTAGCACGTGATTTATATTTGTTGTTCCCTGATTAACAGAATGGTATATGACCCCAATGGCAGACACAACGTGCAGTTTCAGATTGTGCCATTGTACTCTCTTGACCTTGAACTTGTCAGCCACAGCAACTGTAATTGTCCCGCCTGTCGTCCGGTGATCAACACTGGGCGACCGATCATTCTCTGTCGCCGCTCCATGGGCGTGTACACTGTCGAGGGCATTCGAACGCCATCGACAGTGTTAAAACACGGGACGATATCAAAAATCTAGCATTGGTGGATTTCAGTAGCATTCAAACTGACGCTGTCGACCACAATCGATGGCAGTTGCACACCATCGAATGCCGTCGACGACGCCTGAACATCATACCCACTTGGTACCACTTCACATTTGTACATTTTATTAGCAACTTCAGTGCATTTTCACTATCTGATGCATATGCAACACGTATATGCTATGGCTTGATGTCCATCCATATGTGTACAATATGCAAGTGCTGTGTATTTATGTTGGTCAGGGACATATTTTCACTAACAAAGAATCCTCAGTTGCTGAGTGACTGTGTCGTGTTGTTAGTGGACCACATTAGAAACCACTGTTCTGACGTTGACGTCATTGTTGGACTTGATGCTCGTGGGTTCATTTTTGGCTCACTTGTTGCCCAGCAGATGTCTCTGCCTTTTGTTCCAGTTCGCAAGGAAGGAAAGCTGCCGGGTGAAACAATAAAAGTTGCCTACAGCCTAGAATATGCTGAGGTAAATAATACTGTTTTGTTAGTAAGAAATGCCATACTGCAGTGCAGTGAGCCGGTAACATTTAAGCCTTTGATTTTATAATTTTGTAACTAATTTTGTGAAGTATTAAAATATCTAACTGTTGTGTTTCAGGAAAGTAAATTCAGAAGATGTTTATGTCATTAATGAATGTTTTGTTCGAATAGAGTTGAGAACACATTTTCAGTGGCGGTTCAGTATATGATATCAACGAATGCTAGATTATTTTAAGAGCTCATCATTATAATTAATGAACTAGGCGATCCTGCAAAATATGGGTTCCATTTCTATACCCCATGGAATTCCTTAGGGAAAATGTGAAATTTTGCATGGAGATTCCATGGGATTCAATGTGAAAAACTCCATGGAACTTTCATGCCACATGGGCAACAGAAACATGAAAACCCAAGGCCGTGAAGACTGGCAGGTCATTGCAAGTCACTACAAGTGCAAGGCAGGTCAGTTATCATTCAATGTATATTTTTAGCAAATAAAATTCTACTCGCTTAGCCAGGGCATAAGCTTTTCGGTAAGGTCATCTGACCTGGCATGCCCTGGTGTAGCCTCACCACTGCCTTATGTCTGTGCCAAATTTGGTGCATATCCATCCACTGTGGGGGCTTCTGCGCAAATGGGTGAAATCTTTTTTATTTATACCCTTTTTTCGGGAACTCGCTTACAGGTCAGACCCGTTGATAGATTATTGCACTTGCTGCCTCAAACGACGACCTGCCCATGTGGCCCAGTGATCAAAGCACTCGGGTGCCATGTGCAGTAGAGTGTGATGCGCTCAGTAGTCGGGGTTCAAACGTCAGCCCAGGTGCGTCCACCTACCAAAAAGATTTCAAATAATTCCTACGCACACGATGAACAGGGAGATAATCCCGGGCAGGAAAAAGAGGGTTCGACAGTGTCCTCTATAAAATATGACCATTGCTGACACCTTGATCTAGCAGTGTCAAGGTGTTGGCCATGCTGATATGGCTCATGTAAATAAACTTGGCTAGCCACTAGCTTGAGCAACACACAGCAACAGTCAGGGCTAAACCAGACAGTCGGCCATGTCTACTGGGGGCGCGCTTTAGAAATATCCGACAAGCTGCTCACGCCTACTTACTCCTTCTACCCAGCACGTAACACACATTGCATACACCTACCAATTCTCCTCCTCTCCCAGATCTTAGAGCTGTGGTTCAGACCTCAGCCCGCAATAACGAGCTAACGAACATTGCCTCAAACGTCGCAAACTCCATTGGACTCCATGGAGCTTTCATGTGTTCTTGCCCATATGGCGGGAAAATTCCATGGAGTTTTTCACTTGGGATTCCACGCGAAAAACTATGGAATTTTCGTGTGGAATCCCATGGCGTCTCTGTGGAAAATTTCACGCATGTTTTTTCCACCTATTCTTGATCAAGATCAAATGACACCAGCTAATGGACTGTTAAAGGTCATTTCACCGATTTGAGACCTTTTTAAATCCAATATTGTAGAAAATACTGAACACGCATTAGGTAAGATGCAGTTAACAATCGATATGAAATCACAGATAGGCTAAATTTGTGCTAAACATTTGGTAATGTCTTGATAATGGTGCAAGATAGACATGATTACTGCAGACACCTAATAGCGAGTAATATATGGCCTGACCCTGTTGACGCACTTGAGAGACCTTCGTGATGATTTCAATTGTTCTCTATAAAAAGAAGGGTAACTCTCCGCCTCCCCATAACCACACCCTAAACCCTCCACTCAAACGTTTGGCTTTTCGTTATCCAAAATAACAGTAATACAAACATTTGTAAAGTCCACAATCACAACTGAACTGGAGGTGCTGGCAGTCGCTAGGTTGACATTATCGGTAAGTGTGGATAGGCTGTGTAACGAGGTATTTTCATATAGCACTTGAAGTAGCTTTATTACTGGCCCGCCAAATGGGCCAGTATTGTTTTGCTTGCGGGCGTCTGTCATCTGTCGTCATCTTCTGTCGTCATCTGTAATGCTGCCGGTGGGCGGCCGGCCGGCCGCCGGGCGCGTGGATGGTCGGCGGCAACTCGGCGCGCAGGTAGCCATGCGCGTGGGTGGTCAGGTGGCCGACACTGCACGACGGGCCAGTATGGTTACGTCCCGTTAAGGTGACACCTTGTATATAATTTGGTTCTCGACTGCTACAAACCCGATAACGTCTTACTCTGCTGGTGATGAAATTTGGCATGTGTACTGCGTGACACAAGATAGGCTTTGTTTAATACTGATGCATGTTTTCCAACATAAGTTTTGAAATAAGATGTTTAGAATCGGTTTATGGTCCTGAGTCCTGACTACCTGTAAGCTGTAGTAGTGCTCAGTGACCTTCATACGGTAGGCCAAGGTCATTGGCTCAGACTGTGGCACGGCCATCTTGAGTGGCTGTGGACAGTCGGCAGGCACAAAGTTGGCAGTGGCTGTAGCAGGTGAAGGTGCTGGATGATCTCATGCTAGACATAAAGCTGCAGCCCATTCATATGATGATGAGATGCTCAGCATACAAGCGGGTACTTATCTCTAATGTTGTTTGTGCAGGGTGTCCTTGAAGTTCAGAAAGATGCATGTTTTGCTGGTCAGAAAGTTGTCATTGTTGATGATCTGCTAGCAACAGGAGGTGATTTTATTTTATTTTAGAGATCTATCAAAACTTAAGAACTCCTCGGGATCATAGGGACTCACATACACACTATAAAATTGATGTTGTCTTGGATATAGTCAGTGATGGGACCAAGACAGTAAGGGCAAGACCAAGACACCAGGTCTCAAGACCAAGACAGTAACCTTCAGGCTACAAGACAAAAACAAGACAGTAACCTTATTAACCTTCAAGACAAATGAGCAGACAATGAAGACACATTTCATAATTTAAGCAGCACTTCTTTATTGCTCCTGCTGCTAGTTCCATTTTGTTTTGTCCCTTTTGGGTAACCCTTTTTGGGTAATATAATTTATTGATAAATCCACTTTCGTATTGTAATGGGAAACTGAGGATAAATTTGCCATAATTTGACAGTTTACTGAAAGTTAAACAATTTCCAACTATTTCACACTAATAAGTAGTCGGTTATTTTTCTTTTATCATGACGTTAAAACGGGAATTCATGCCTTCATTGTGCTTCGTGGTGAACAGGCTACCACAATTCCACGTCTGGCCTCTCTTTTTGAGGATTTGATGTGTATCTGCAACCACTCTGCACTGGTAAAATGCATATTCTGACAAAGTGGCATTGTTGGTGTGAATTTCAGTTGCCTGGCCACTATTAATAAACTAAAACTTACTAACAAAACAATAGTGGCTGTTTTTCATTTTCTAAGCACACTAATCAACACCATGCTCGAAGTGTCAATTGTCAAGCATTACACTTAAGAAACATCAGCATCTCCAACCATTTGTCTGACATTCTGGCCTGGTGCAGCCGTATAATAATGCCACGTTGTGAGATTGCGTTCTACCAATGCAGACTGCATGTTCGAGTCCATAACATAAGCTTTGTCTGTAAGACCATAACTACCACATGGCGCAGGTGAAGTAACTAATATGTAGGCCTCATTTATATTCCCTGGTATGCCTACGTGGCAAGCATCAGAGAAACAGATGACAAAAATAAACGAAGGCAAGTGAGTGTCAAAATTGCTGTATGTCAACCAATTGGTCAATTAAGTGATGCATCTTTTCACTTGTCAGGTGTCTGGAACTGTCTTGGAATCGAGACAACTAGACCGAGACAGTAAGACCAAGACCGAAACAGTGACCATCGAGACTGAGACAGTGAAAATGCTGTCTCGAGACGAGAAAGTTTCTCGAGACTTCCTATCAATGGATACAGTGCAAGATAGAGACATTAATACTAAAGACCAGTCATGTCCTATAGAAGGTAAAAAATAACCTGTAATCTGTTTATCTATTCTAAACGTCATGTAGCTTGTAAAATGTGGATATAAGGCAGTCTTTCCAGTAGTGGCTGAACTGACGTTATTGCTGATATCTTTTCCACTTCTGCCGTCAGTGTCATTTTTTGAGGCAGTCGAAGACGATCTCATAGTCTTCATTTCAACTGATTGGTTCGATGTGTCTGACTTAGCATGGTGTATTGTTCACTCATCTCTGGAGCATGGCAATTTTTGAGCAAACATTTCACAAGGTAGGGTAGCAACGTATTGAACGTGTGGTGGGATGTTTAGGTATTGCTTTGCCAGAAATGCACTGCTGTCAGTGAAAGAATTTTGAAAATTGGTCAGCATTTGGCAAAGTTAAGAAGAGGCAAAAATACAGTGGCACCTTTCCTTTCCAGACATGGTGTAGTGCATTTGGATTTGGCGAACACGCTAGAATGTTTCTCAGCACTGTTGCCTACACTGTCTCCATATTGTGAAAGTTAAGATAATAAATTATGTCAAAACTTCCAACAGGGCATAAAACTGATTTGCAGCAAAAGGAGTCGTTTGAAAGTGATTAAGAAGAAGAGACAAAGTTGGTGCTTCAGTTAGATCAAGGGGGCGCCAAATAGAAGTGGGGTAGGTTAAAATCAGCGATTTTTGATGAATATGTCACTATATCTCAGAAATGGTGCAAGATAGAGACATAGTTACTATGGAATGCTAATAGGTACTCATATATATTGTATCGAATGAAGCTGTTTCCAGTGACCGTGAGTGACCCCAAACCACCTAATTTTCAACATTTTAAGGCAATCACCGCGGACATGCATGTGTGTACAGGTTCCATGCAAGCTGCAGTACATCTTATGCAGAAGCTCAACACAGTTGTTCTACAGTGCATTGTAGTTATTGAACTGGTATCATTAAATGGCCGCAGCCAAGTTCCAGCAGATGTTTTTGCATTAATTTTACAGTGATCTGCTCACTATTGATTCATGTTTGAGCATATCAGGATGTGGGCTATAACAATAATACTATTATCGTTGTTTATGAATGTTAAATTGTGCAATATAAACATGGTCATGCGTGCCTTATTTGTTGATTTCACATAAAACCACTGTGATTATCCACTGTGTTGTGGTTACAGTGCAGTATTTCTGTGATGTATTCATCCAGAAAACATACTGCAGTGTGTGATGCTTGTCATTAGGGTATGCAGCTGTGGTGTTATAGTATTTCTCTAATGACTGTCTGCAGTGTGGATAGGTACTAGATAATGATTAGTAGTTAACTATAGTAGTTTAACAACTTTTAGTGGTGAAAAAGTAGTTATTAATTTCCTTTGGAAAAGCAGTTACTAAGTAGTAGCTAAACTAACTCGAATAGATGCAGCCTATTGCGAAAGATCACACGCATAGCATGGTCTTTGTGTTGATCACACTGATGAACTGTGCAAAAAAATGGGGAACTGATCAAGATGCTATTTGGGAGTAACTCGTGTGGGTGGGAGTAACTCATGTGGGCCCAAGCAACTGTGTATTAGATGGGGTCGAGATTCACCCATGGGAAGAGGCGATTTTTGGGATCCGGCCTATTGAAAAGCATTGGGAGTCTCTGCTGCAATGTATGCAGCAAAAGTCATTTAGTCGTCAGTAACAGCATGCAGCGAAAGGGACTCATTCAATCCCCAATAATGACATGACATGCGATGTGGCCTTTCATAGAAATGATTTGACCACTTGACACTTGTTCTTTTGTTGTAGTGGTTCATTTTGTAACTCCTGTAGACAATACTGGGGGTTAGGTTTATATACATTCCTGCTTCTGCTTTGTGTGAGACTTATTATGGGTGCGAGCACATTGTGTTACACTGTTCACTTATGTCCGTTTGCTGTTACTTTGACCTTGAGTTTTCTGTTATTTGTAATGTTATATTTACATCTACATGAACAGCCATATTGGTGTGAATACTTTATCACTTGTTTGCTGTTGTATAATGTGTTATTTTCGTATGGTTAATATTTTTACAGAACAGACTTCATACATAGTCGTTAAATGGTGTCATTTGCATTCATTGCTGATGATCTTTAATGGTTATAGAAATTAAGGTTGAGTTATGTCACTTAAGCATTTTATTAATAAACATGGTCCTATATCATACTAGCGGTCCACCCTCCCGCCTGCAGCGTCGGTACTCCTCACGCATCCGTTGCGCCTGCCGCCCGCTAGTTCCGAATTTCCTGATCATTTGCACAAACGTATGGATGGCACACTGTGCACGAGCCTGCGGGCTCTAGCGGCGCTCACTAATGCGTCCAATCTTTTGGAAATAATTTAATAAACTTTGATTGTAATTATTTCAGGACCAAATCAGTATTATTTTGATTGAAAATACGACTCAAAAGAAATGAAAGCTTTACATCAAAGACTGTGTAGAAAATACTGCATTGATGTATTGTACCCACTAACAACTGAACTGACCAGCTTACATGTGAAAGTTGTCATTTGTAACTGTGGTACTGGAGATATGTAGTTCAAGAGGCCTGAGATTTGAACTGCTTAGTGGCCTGCACTGGGTTTAATCTGTCACGGTTGTAAACCACTAACACTGCAGAGCTCTGGTGTTTTCTGCACACAGGGCTGAATTGCCATGAGAGCAAACTCGCGATAGCTGAATTTCATTTTATAAGATTTTACATCAGAGTGCGGAGTAGGCATGTAGTATATCTGTTGTGCATTCCTCGTAAATAATTAAGTACATAAAGATAGTCTTGTTCACTACACATTTTAGGGATGATATTGGCTACACTCTTGTAGTATTACAGGAATGCCTGCAGTGGGCAGTGTCTGCCATGCTGTCTCTTCTCTAACTCAGATAGTTATCATCATGTTGGAGTACTTAGTCAAAATGTTTAATACATTGGTCAGATATGATTAACCAATAGTTATGACCCATATTTACCACCAAAATGTCTGGACTATGTACCCTCTAATCTATGGTTGGCTGCATGGCACAGTGGTAGAACGCCGGTCTCTGACCGGCGAACTTTTCCTGTCCCACGCTCGATCTGTAGGTGACAACTTATGTGGGTAAGCCGTCCGCTATAGGTCAGCCTACCAGGCCAACTCAGCCTTTCATCTTTTCGGGGTCAATAAATTGAGTAGTGAGCACCTTTATTGGATGTGTGCTGGATGTGCCATCTGGTGAATGCTCACGAGGTTAAGCCGGTGCGGTTGATTCAATCGCTGTGCGCCATGTGTTGCAGCAATTTAGCTTAACCCTTCTGTATATAGTGCTGCCCTGTGTGGCGGCTGTTGTTCCCCACCCTGCGTAGCGGATGTTGTACTGTGTTGATTGCATGGTTTGACGTCAATCGTAATAAACGAAGATTATTATTATATGTGGGTAAACGTGCAGTCAAATATGGTAATAGACTGACCATGACAAATACTAACCAATAGATGATAAATTGCGCAAAGAGAGTACGTGTCAGATTCATGTGACACTGTTGCCCAAAGATTATCATGCTCTGCTTTATGATGACCTTATTACACAAAAGAATATTTCCCAACAGATGTGAAGTGTTGTGTGCTTTATCTGCAATAGTTGGGCTCCTTGCTGAATAATCATTATCACATAACTAGTAAGGTGATATACTGATTTCTTTTACACTTTTATATTGTCAGTTCACTGCCTATTTTACACACATTTAATTAGTCTGTACCACAAATACATAGAAAGATTTTGATTAATAGTGAAATATGATTTTTTGGTCACAACAAATGTGTTTAGAGATCAGACACTACTAGTTCTGGCTACCAGTTCAGGTTCTGTGAATTCTTACTTACTTATAAATAGGGCTATAAATTATTCGCAGTCCAGTTAACAGTTAGTTGGAGTTTAACGTCCCCTTTTAGCACAAATATGGCTACATCAGAGACAAAAGGTCGGGTGGAGAGCTATCCCTAGCCAGTGAGGGAAGGCCAGCGATATATTAACCTCAACCCTGGCCGCCTTTTTGTTCAGCAGCCACCCAAAAGGGAAAGGGATCGAGAGGCTCATTTAAATTATGACGCCAGTGCCTACAACAGGGGAAGACAACTATCACACCGCAAGACTAAACAAAACCAAATACAACAAAACACCAGAATAAATCTTAACTAAGCAATACAGATAACACAATCATAAACAAAACTAAACCCAGGTTCGGTCGCCTCCTATGACCTCACGCCTGGAAACGGAGTGGGACGATTATGGTAGAAAGGGATCTGAAGGACAATAGAAGAAAATAAGTGAAGTGAATGAGAAAAGGAGAAAGGGTAAAGGTAATAAAGAGCAACAGATGAGGAAGTGAATGGACAAGGGAGGAGCAAAGGCGGAAAGGGGGTACCCCGGCCCCACGCGGGGTATTCACAGTCCACTAGTGGCAAAAAAACGCCAAGTTTGCAGAGAATTAACGGTCGCAATTGTAGCAATACAAAAGAGACAAATCCGTCTTTCACATGTAAAACTAAAACGCCATTTTCACTTTCAATAACAAAACTTCTCAAAAAAATTACTAAACAGAGATAAATCAAAATTCCTAGTGAGTGAGTAATGTCAATTGAGTCGGTACATTTCTTAATCAGTTTTATACTGAATTGCATGTTGTAAATAAAGCTGTACCTAGTCTACAGATTTCTAACATTCCTATCTTGTATTGTATAGTCGACACTGTTATTTAGATCCTACTGGATAAAAGTAGTCCAATTTGCAGCATTTCATGGCAAAATGCAAGAATTCATGGTGGTAGGTCTAATGCGCCAATTTTACAAATCCTGTTATTGCTGCGAAAAATTACAACCCTACTTATAAATAGAACTAGAAGAAGCCAGCACTCACAACAGTGCAAGGCCCATGCTGGCAATAGTTTGTGACTCGTGACTTCGACCTTTTGATCCCAAAATAAATGAGCTTCCGTGAGACCAGGACTCATCTCGGAACATTTCTATGTCAAGTTTGGTGATTCTAGCTGCATCAGTTTATTAGATGTCATACAGAAAATCAGACACACACAGACATACTCCCACAACTGCCGTTGGCGTGGGTAAATAGATGAATGGGTGCAATACACAGTAATGAAACTCAGTAACAATAAACCATCAGTAACACAAACAGATTCATTACATAGACAACACAACATACAACACAGAAAGTCACTGATCAGAGTCATCATCAATCACAACTGGTGAGTCAACTGCATTATCACATGGCAGCATCACTCTTTTCTTTTTCTTTACACTGTCAGCCCCAGCAGACATGTCACGGTTTCTCTTTACTTTCGTCTTTTCTGTAGCTTGCTGATCGTTTGGATCACAACAGTTGACAGAATTAGTCACTGCTGATGTGGCACACAGATTCATCATTATTCGATGCTCGCGCAGAGCAAGCAGGTCAGATCGATCACCCGGAATAATATAGCTGATTGTAGAATATGGAGTGAAGTGAAAATCTTCACGCAGGTATTGTCTGATCAACAGCTGAACAATAATTTGCTCCGCTTCAGTCTTTTCCATGTTACTTGCAGCATCTGCTCCTTTCACACGCAGTGCAGTACTTCCTCGCCCTGACCATGCTTCCAACAACTTCAGTGGTGTTAGCCGCTGGTTACAGGACTTGGCATTGGATAGAATGGAAAGTAGTTGATGAACATATGCGGAGATATCACGTTTTACCACACTTGTTTTGTCTGTTTCCTGACAATGGTCACACATCTGATTGCATTCAACTGATGTCCATTGTTCACTGAAGTGCTGCGCGATTAGCTGGCGTCGACAGTGCATCAGATCAAAAGCATAACCTGCCATTGCATATAGCTTGTCGAGTCCAGTTTGTTCTGTGAAGACCATTGTGCTGTGTCGGAATAAATCAGTGAAACTAACAAACAGCAAGCAATAAGCAGGGCCTACAATGTCGCGACCAGCTCTGCCACTTTCCTGATAATAATTCTCAAGTGATTTGCTCATAGAATGATGTATGACAAACCGTACATCTGGCTTATCAATACCCATACCAAAAGCAACTGTTGCAACAACAACCTGAAGCTCATTCTTTGCCCATTCATGATGCACATGACTGCGGGTCTCTGTGTCCATGTTGGCATGGTAACAGTGAGCAGCAATTTGGCGCTTCCTGAGCTGAGATGCTACTTCCTCTGTTTCTTTTTGAGACAGGCAGTAGATAATTCCAGACTGTCCCGCGAATCGTGAAGTGATCACTGAACAAATCTTATCCATAGCTGCATCAGTATTTGCCGGTTTTGAGTGAACTTCATAAATGAGATTAGACCTATTGAGTGGAGCACGAAAAATGACAGCATTTGGGATGGACAGCATTTTCATTACATCATCAACAACATTTTGTGTGGCAGTAGCAGTAAGACCTACAATAGGAACTCCAGGAAACTGTCGCTTCATGACACCAAGAAATTTGTAATCTGGTCTGAAGTCATGACCCCACTGAGAGCAGCAGTGAACTTCATCAATGACAATTCTGTCCAGACATTTGGCAGCGTAAGCCTTTTCAAGTCGATTCATAAATCTCTTGCTCTTTGCCAGTTTCTCTGGTGTAACATACAGAAGACGCATCGAGCGATTTGGTGACGTCATAGCATCTTGAACTGCTTTCAGCTGCTGTGGCGTTGTTGATGCACACAGCAGTGATGCTTCATGAATATTAAGTTGCTGCAGTGCCATGAGCTGATCTTCCATCAGTGACAACAAGGGAGATACAACTAGTGTAAAACCTTCTGTAACAAATGCTGGTAACTGGAAACACAGGCTTTTTCCACCCCCAGTTGGCATAATAATTATGCAGTCAACTCCAGACAGGACTGCATTGATGACTTCTAGCTGTAGTGGTCGAAAACGTTGTATCCCAAACAATGTGTTTCGTACAAGTTCAACACGAGCTGACCATGAGAAATCCATTTTATCCCACTCTTTTGGATTTGCTGGTATGTCCGGGTTTAAGATCTTTTCAAGTCTCTTTTTTCGTTTCAACAGTTTGTTTCTTCTAGCCACAAGATAATCGATTTGCTGATCCAGCTCTGTTAACTCTTCCATAACTGACTTCAGTTCATCGCGGCTATTTGTAGCCATTGCGAATAAACAGGGTGTTGCAAAATAACACAAAAATATCTATATTATCAAATTATTCTCTTATATTATGTTATACATGTACTATTTAACACTTAACACGATTAAAAACAACTTTCTTTGTTACAAATAGGGCTGCCGCTAGCGAGTAATTTTCTGCTCGAGTACTCGTCCGAGTACCTTAACGAGTACTCGACTACTCGTTAATATCGGAAGTACTTTAATTCAAGCTGTCAATGACGAAAAGAGGTTAGAGGACTGGTTAGTCAGCGTAACTGGAGCCCAGAAGGGTCAAAGCTTTGATCAAGCGTGTCCGTTTCACTGAACGCGTGCACTGCATGGCTCCAGGCTGGCTGTTGCAAATGAAATCGCGAGGCCCAAACTGTACATAAATTCCAACAATTCGTCAGTTACAAATTAGAAACAAACAAACAAATACGCCTACGTTATCCATAGATTAGCTCGGCAACCACAGAGGTTTTACCCGCGCGAAGCTAGCGCGGTACCTGCGTAGCGCGGTAACGGCGATACCTGCCGTCATCATGTGTCTGTCTGTCTGTCTGTCACTGTGTCTGTCACAAGTCGGTGTTCTACTAAGACGGCTAAACCTAAAATTACGCCAACAACGCCATGCGATAGCCCAAGGACTCTAGTTTTCTGATGCCAAAAATCTTGGTGAAATTCCAACGGGACGGGGTCACCCCGGTGGGGGCGACAAATATAGGCCACTACTACTTCAATAATTAACGTCGTCACGCGCATCGGCCTCGTCAGAGATTACGTACGTATACGTACCGTGGAAAACTGTTGATGACAGTTGTGGCTTGTGTGGCTTAACGGTAGACGAGCGTTCGCTCAATCGCTCGATCGCGATCCTAAAGGTCGCGGCCGGGTTCGAATCTCGGCCGTTCCACTTCCAGGTAACACTAACAGCCTTGGGTAAGCTGCTCACACGCAGTGCCTCTGTCACCAAGCAGTATATATTTGGTACCGGCCGATGGGCGGTGAAGCTTTTCGGCTAGCTGGGAAGGTAACCGCAGGCCTGGTGGAAAGGAATGCCAGCCTACCGCCTGGTGGATGGCTTCAAGTCACCTGCGGGCTGACTGCCTGTACACCGGGATAAGCTCCGGGCCCAACCCTCGGTAACGAGTATGGGAGAACTTTACCTTTACCTACTTCTTCAGTGAACAATTAAGTTGTTAACAGATGGAACCAGCTGGACAAGGATTGTTGAAGCATTCATTCAAGAACCATTTGGCCAAACTGTAGACCCCGGAGCCGCCGAATTTGGCCGCCGCCGCCGAATTTTATGTGTCAGCCGAAAATCAGCCGAAAAAAATTCGGCTAAGCCTTATGACTAGCGTCGCCTTAGCCGCCGCAAAATATGTCGCCTTCGAGTTTCATATGATCAGTTTATCGAAATGCCGGTGAGATATGAATCATATCTCACCGGCATTTCGATAAACTGAACAAAATACACGGCGAAACGTTAAGAATTAAGTGACACGCACACAAGTGTAAGTGTAACAAGAGCTAGCGAAGAGATAGCGAACGTCAACGTTTTACGACGACATCGTATATGTAGAGGCCAGAGCCTACGCCCATTAAACTGAGTTCCTAATTTCTACTGTAACTAAGCGTCAATGGTAATCTATGTAGTGCAACCAATCATCTATGCGCCTCGCATATCATCAAACCGAGTTATC
>Ga0209780_1001377_pt1 | contig 15860 bp, 10 predicted proteins | sample WorMetexBAHAMAS2_FD_187384 | JGI IMG/M metagenome (GOLD analysis project Ga0209780, IMG submission 187384) | Marine gutless worms symbiont microbial communities from Max Planck institute for Marine Microbiology, Germany - Inanidrilus exumae... | ecosystem: Host-associated > Annelida > Digestive... | reverse complement strand
TAAGCCAAGAAATTGGCTGAGAAGAACGTCTCCGAAATGACCTGTCTTTTGTCGGATGGGACGCAAAACCTTAACTCAATCAACCAATCGTGAACCCGCCCGGCGCACAGACTCGCCAACGCTGACCAAACTCTTGGAATCTGCGTTGACTATAGGCGCCATCTGGCAAATATGATTAAACCGAAATACGCCGCAAAGCGCAACGTGTAGCTCGTCCTGCGCGCAACACGCTAGCAAAAGTCGGGGGTTACCGGACCAAACGTCACGAAGTTTTTATCAGACAGATGGGTCTTCGGCGGTGTTAATGCGTGCATTTATTTTGCGAATCTCCGATCCGTTATGGAACGCCAGCGCACCGAATGAAGGTGTCGGTATGCCAATTTTCGCCGATTCGCCCGAAAATCGGTTACCATAGCAACGTCCCTTGAGCGATCAGAAAAAGAACATCCGATTGATCATGCCAAGTTACCAACCTACATTTGTGCGTATCCTGAAAATTTGGTGAAGCTCGGTCGAGTCGGTCCAGTACATTCAGAGATAATTGGTCTCCAAGGAGACCGTTTAAATGAAGCAGATTAATGAAAATAACATCTGCAAAAACATGCTCTTCGGCATCGCGATGCCGGGCGGGCTCATTGTCGCACAAGCCTTTTTCTCGGGAATGAAGATGGAGTGCAGTGGTTGGGTGGTTAGTGCGGTTTAGAGTCACTGTCGACGATGCGTAGCGAGTGAACTAGGCGCTAAGAGATGCACCGCTGGATCAAAGCGAGACTGACAGGCGATTTCAACCTCGGATTGTCGTGACGGATCGGTGTGGCAGAAATTGCCGACGGACATCGTCTTGCCTCCGCGTACATCTCCCGGCGGGCGCCAGGGACTAGGCTGCAGCAGCTGCGTCGCTGGCTCTGAAACCGGCTACCATGGAAGCAACTGCTGTCAGCGGTCTGTAATCCGCTACTCATGCAGCATGATGGATGATCGTCGAGTTGACAGAACGTCAAGACAGTCGGAATGTCTGCGCCGCTACGCTCGCTCGACTTGCTGCTTCTTTTCGGCTGTATTTCCTCTTCAGCACACGGCTAAATTCAAGATGTATATCAAAGCAAGCGCCTGTATTGCGACGTCGTTTGCACGCAGACGCGCTCTTGGGGTTTTACTAGATTTTTCGATGAAAACTACATAACATAACGATTACCATACCGCAATTGTACAATAAAAGTAAAAATTAGAGATAAAAGTTAATATGCATCATGATATAACATTGCTATAATCCAGGGCTTAAACTAAGGGGGCTTGGAGGCTCAGACCCCCAGCTTTTAGCTCAGCCCCCTCAACTACATTCATGGTATGAGGGAGGGGATAAGGGAGAGGGGTAAGAGGTTAGAGGGAGCCCCCAGCTTTTTCAAACTGCTTTAAGCACTGCTGTAATACATATCTTTATTTCACCAGAATAAATATATCCGTTAGCAAAAACGTATAGCTAAAATTGCAATCAGTCAAGCGCGATATACGGTCTGGAAGTTGCCTATTGTGTATTCATCTTTATTCACCTTGAAAAGGTAGAGAAAAGAAAAAAAAATGAAAAATTATGTTGTCTGTTTCTAAGATTGTAATTTTGTACAGCAGGTGGTGGTAAGATGACCCGTAGGATATGGTCTTGACAGGCTAGGAAGTTTTACCGCTCAAAACTGGCATGGCACTTCCATTTTAGTCACAAGCAACTAGATCCTGGTATTATTCTTCTTTTTTTCTCTTTTCTTAGTTAAGTTATTTTCAGTTGTGTATTTGCATATTGTTACTACCATTTGTGGTGAATAAACCTTATCATCATTGCCTCTTCCTAGCTTCGCTGAATCTGCAGGGTTCAGAAGCGAACAGTGTCAAAATAGACATAATCGCGGTTTCTAAGTTTTCTGTTCAGAAGATTCGTGCACTGCCAACTGCCGTCATCCGAGCGCGTCGGCGATGGTTTCGTCACGTTAACTATATCCGACAGATGGCCAGCCCACTACTTTGTATTTACACCGCCTCTTTTCGCCTTCGTGTCGTATCTGTTCCGTATACTATCTTGCCGGTAGCAACCTGTACCAGCGCATCCGCCAGCCAATCTTACCGTCAATACAAACCTTCGTCGTCGGCACGTCTGATAGCATTTCGGACGATCACTTGTGACGAATGCATGCTGTATACGGTATATACTGACGTCGTGTTGGATTTCCCAGTACAGCTTCATCCCGCCATGTCTGCTGGCGGACAAGACAAGCTGTATGAAGACTTCGATCTCCATGTTGTAGGGCACGATGTCGTGCTACTGTGCGAAGTTAACTGGTGAAGATATGTCACGTTATTCAAATGAAACTGAATCAGTAGTTTTTTGGCCATCAGATCGGCGAGCGCGATACCGAACTAACACAACTCGAAGTGTTTACGTTTACTTGCTCCACATCATGGCGGCTATAGAACAGTTGCATGGCGTAGATATATGGAATGAAGAAATCATGTCACTGTCACCCTTTGTATTAAGTCTTCCTGTCCATCATTCAGGCATTGCCAATAATGCATATGAGTATTCTTCTGTGGCCTTCGTCAACAAAAATGAAACTCTTATAATCATTTGCACTTTTGTTTTCTATTCGACTTTCTTTTATAGACCTTTCTGGCTGAAATTTTTAAAATTTCGTAAGAAATTAGTAGTAATTTAGCACCGTATTTACCACCATTTGCAATTAGCAACATGCCTAAATGCAGCTGCATTTTATTCTACGTAACTAGAAATGTCTGGCAGAGCCCAGCGTGTAGCCCGCGCGGCATAGCAGTGACGGCCCCTAGCAAATAGCTGAAACAAAACGGAGTACTGATCGCCCCACAAAACTCAGTACTGATCTCTGCAAGGTCTAGCAGTGGCGCCGCCAAGGGGACGTAGCCAAACTGCTGATCCACGAGGGGGTGTACATCTTTGCCCCTCTTAATTCATCTGGACAGAGTTACTGGACAGAATTGACCAAATGTTTACACGATGTAGCCAGATCACCGTTTGAAATCGAAATTGCGATATTCCAATCCATTTCGGAATGACAAGGCGATTTGGTTGCCATGTCAACGTCCCTTGAGCGATCGGGAAAAGGGGGTCAGATCGGTAATGCCACACGGTACAAATTTGAAAATCGGTCCAGTGAATCCTGAGATAATTTGTCTGATGAGTCATCGTGCCAAATTTCATGCCAATCGGTCAAACCGTTGCGGAGATATGACCGATTTTGGAATTTTTCAAGCTGACGGCAGTTAATGGACCAACGTTTACCGAATTTTTACACGATGTAGCCAGATCATCGCAAATGAAGTTTTTAAATAGAATGGGAATACTTCCAGCCGTTTCGAAACGCCAAGGCGACGAATGAAGGCAAGTCGGCCGATTTCGTTAATTTCAAACCCTAAAATTGGTTGCCATGGCAACGTCCCTTGAGCCGTCGAAAAAAGAGGGTCAAATCGGCAATCTACAATAAAATAACTACCATATGGTGAAAATCGGTCTAGTAGATCCTGAGATCGTTTTGCTAAAAGGTTTTTTAAAAGAAGATATTAACGCAAGCAAAACATATAACCGCGCGGCTAAATAAATGAGTTTACGTCAGTTTAGTCCGACGCAAGCTAGAGGCGGTTGTTAACATTAATGCATCATTAAATTTCGCTGCGAAATCCGTTAACTGTGCAATTTCGAAACTCAGGAAGACGGGCATCAAAGATAGGCTGAAGCATATCGAGTTGGAGTGACGTCTTTTAGATGACGTTAGAGATGAGATGTGAAACACGAGACGAACAGACAGAGATAACGGTGCCACGGTCATCGTCATCATTATCAATAACAGAATCGGCTGCAGCGATCACAGGTGCGTCTGCCATAACGCACCGTGATGCCTGCACAATGATGAATTGCAGGTAAGAGGCGCACGCGGTGCCGCAGGCGTGGCGGCCAGCAACCGATCGCTCGGCCCAGAAGTCAAAGATTGACCATTTATCATTGTCCTGACGCTGAAAGGCCGACACGGCGGCGTAGTACGCGCACTATATACACGTCCGCCGGACTAATGCTGTTCTTTACGGTTGGCGTGTTTCCCGTTACACGAACGTAAGCGCGCCCGGTCCTCCCATTATCCGGAGTGCTCCGCCGCTCGCCTCCCATGTCCGGCCTGCCGGCAACTCATCCCGTCTACATCAAACACGAAGGTTAGGTCACCAAGGCGGAAGTTATGTATAAACTTTCTCTTCGCGTTTGTTGGTTTTGTTGGTCTGTGCGGCGCGGTTGGCCAAGGACGAGAATAGCTGTGTGGTCCGGACGTCTTGATAGGACGGTCGAGCGTGGGCGAAACGCGGCGAAGGCTGGATTTATTGCAGTTACATCTGAAGAACATCACGACGCACTCGCGTACAGGTGACAGGCAAGTTCATAACCTCCGCCGACAGTTCGTCAACTCGCTTTCCGCGTTTCATCAACGGTCCATGACCGACACGCCGTTGTAGCTATAACATTTTATCGACGTCAGCTATCGCCGTATTTATTTCTTAGGCTTGACAGCTTCATTAGGCCAGGATATGAGAACTGCGGCTGGAATGAAGTCTTTCCACGCCGTCTTTTTGTAGGATACGACGATGCTGTATACGTCAAATGCGGTTGACGTCCGGCCGTCCAACTCTGCAGTTTAACCAGCCAGCGTCACGGGCAAACTGAGTCGGAACAAAATTGCGCAGAGAATGTTGCATGTTTGCAAAACAGTTCAGAGCGCTTGCAATTCAAATGCACTGCGACGTTCAGTTTTTAGTGACAGATTCGATACGATATATTTGCGTGCGCTCAAAAGCTGACGGGAGGGCCAGCTTAATCTAGCGCACGACATCAAAAACGAAAAACGAAAAATAAGGAAAAACTAAAAACAAAAACCGAGTAGCTCAGAAGAAACGGAGATTGCCAGATATTAAGAAAAATTAAACGAGAAACGCGATATTCTCTTACTGTTGTCGTGTTAATGCCCAGAGAAAAACTGTTGTCATTGACCTAACTTCAGGGTTTGTACTTAGCCTTATCCTTGGCGTTTGTTTGATTTTCATTTTGCACATCATGTCACTCAATGGAAGTTGATAGGTCCGCAGTCAGTGATTCCTGTGATGACGTTATCCACGGCATCCACGTCTCTTAGCAGCTTGGAGCAGATAGCTTAATGATATCAGTTCTGGTGTTAGACAGGGTGGGCTGCTGTCTCCATTGTAGTTCTCAGTCTATATGGATGTGCTTATAAATAGATTACGAAATGCTGGTTTTGGCTGCAAGTTAGCACAACGGTTTTGTGGGTGTCTATTATATGCCGACGAAATTGTGTTGATGGCTCAGCATAGTACTATAGGCCTACGTCCTAGTCGCATTCGACTGTCGCGAGCTAACGTTACTTTTTATTGACGTTAGAGTCCTTGTTAGCAATACTGTTAATGCCACAAGTGTTGAACCTTTTAGGCCTATATTGTTTGGTATTTCCAAAGGGCGTTATACTCTGGATGCTAAAACATGTAACCTAAGGCTAATTTAACGCAATTTTTTATTTTGTGGGTCACAGAATGACGAATCGCATGCGCAAATGTTACGCAAATGTCTGTGGCCAACTGTCGGTAAGTTACTGTAGTCTGTACGTTGAAAAGTACATAGCCTACAAACGTTAATTAGGCCTACTGTCAGTGACAGCGCAAGGAACAACGTTCCAAACATTTCACGTGCATTCACTAGATGGCAGCACTCTTGCTGTACCACACAATCATGGCACACACTGGCCGATTTCGACTAGTTGGACCTCCAGCTCCAGGCCCGTAACTCGGAGAACACTGCCGGCGTGCATGCACTATTTTAATGGAAGAGGCTTCATCGTTAATGAATTCAACAGAGCCCGTGCGTAAAAATCGCCATTTCTCTTTTTACGATGAAGTCTGTTGATCGTTTGCATTTCTCATTAACATCTGAAATAATAATTTTTGGTCTTTCTTTTTTAACTTCTTGTTACCACAGTGATAAAAAATAGAATATCCAATTAGCAGTTGATAACCGGCATGAAATGGTTTTTTTTAAAAAATTGTGTGAATTATTGATCTAATTAAGTGCTTAACTTGCCCGAATCTAGACTCGTTGTGACTACTTGTTGACTTGTTGGCGTCACACAGACGACACGAAAATTGTTGTATTTGTTTGTAAACATTTATTTGCAAAATTATAGCGCTAAGTATAAAATTTTAAAGTATACCTACGTTTGAGCAGAGCGAACAAGTGACTTGAAGTGAGCCTGTATATAGTTTTCCGCAGGATTTTGTATTGGTCTATCCCAGTGGACGACGTCTATGCTGGGATTATCACGGACGTAAAACTGTCAAAATACACACGAGGTAGGCATTAAACGACGCACAAAACAATTTTTTTCCAAAAACACGAAAATGTCTGAATTCGCCCCGTTTTACGGCATATTTCATATTTTCCAGACAAGATTTGGGCCCCTAACTATACCCGTGGTCTTGGAAACGTAACGTGCGTGATAGGTTTTATTTCCTGCTGAACAAGAAGCTCAGCTGTCGCCGATGAATCACGCGATGCTGCGTGTCTTTGGTGGCGGTAATTTGTCAGCAGTTGGCTAGTCGTCTCGCTGTCTCATTTGTCTCGGTGCTTTGTCGCTGATCATCTCTGCTATGTTAAGGGACGTTAAACACCAGTAACCAGTCTCGGTGCCAAATTTATTAAAGTGCGTAGATTACCCTTCCAAACACCGGAATGGAACCGCGAGAATTTATCAACATTGATGGTACGTGTGGTCACTCAATATCACTGCAAATGGTACAATTAGATGCATCACATACATGACGTCATATTAATGTTTTATAGCAACTGCATGTGTCCATACCTTGTACCATCGAGACATCGGTTGACAAATCACTATTCGTTACCACCCACGTATTTTGGTGCCCGGTTGAGGTATTCCCATTCAAATTTCACTAAGGATTTTGACGTAAGAAGCGTCCGTAGGCGACTGTTCGGACGTTCGATACAATACCACGATACGATACGGTATATTTACGTCCGCTCAAAAGCTGACGAAATGACCAGCTTAGTCTAGCGCACGGCACAGAAACAAAAAATTAAGAAAACTAAAAACAAAAACCGGGCGCTCCGGGAGATGTTTACCACCGAGTTTAGTTTGACTTATTAGCTTTACTGTGTCGGTTAGGGTTAGTTTTATGGTTAGGGTCAGTTTAGTAGTCAAACTAAACTGTCCCTAACCGTAACACTAACCGTAACCGACACAGTACTGCTAGTGACCCATTTGCCTATACTCAGCTGGCATGTGACTGACGAACAGACAGACGGACACACGGACGTAACGTATACTGCACTCTACATTGCATTGCAAATGCGTCGCGGCGGATAAAAAATGGGCAGTTCTATGGGAACGGGATACGAAGTGCATACAACGCTTGACAGTGATCACGTGACTAGCAGGTGCGTTGTTGTACCGCTGTGCGGTTTTAGCGCTTGGTGAATAAAGCAGCGCGTGTATGCCGTGTGCTCCTTTGTTCATCCGTCTTACACATGCCGGTAAAATGGATCAAAACTGAATCTGCAGTAGTCAAGCAACGAACGTTATATGGCGACGCGAGCGAGTTGTACAACCGGCGTCGGCGCCGACGTCGGCGCGCCGACTACTCGCGGTCGGCGGCGGCGGCGGCGGCGGCGTTCGGTGGCGTCAGCAGCTAGAACGACGACTAAGTCACAATACCATACATAGGCAGTTACTGTAAAAATACTCTTTTGATGTATTCAGTGTGTCGATCTTATGCATTTTTATGAGACTTCGTGTGCGATATTATGTCGTTTTAAAGAGTAGTCGATTTTGAGCTGCCGATATTGCTATGTTTTACTTTACGGAAAAGACAATACGGTCCTTACACTGTGACAGTTTTAGTCGTGAAATAATGCATACAGTTATCTCAACTTTGCACATTTTTGTCATTTACTGGCCTAGGTACGCCGTCGTTCATGCAGAATATAGAAAAAAAAACAGAAAATTTTTACGGAAAGCCGTATAGTATAGAGCCAAAGATACTATAGCGCCATGTAAAGGTCCAAAGGCCATCGGCGCTATAGTATCTTTGCTGTCAGTTGTTGCGATGAGTTTGAGGGACTGTTGCTATTTATTTTGGTACTCATCCTGTCCTTGAAACGACTGAAGCTAGTTGCTGCAAATTTGGTACGTAATTACTAACCAACTGCAGAATTAAACTAACCAAAAGATACAGAGCGTCGCGCGCGATCCCTCGGCAACAGCTGTGCTTCTTTTGCAAAAAGCCGACGGGTCTATACACGAACCGTGTTGTTGTTGTTGTCGTTACGGCTATGGTTTTCACGGCTGTTAGTCTGGTTTTTCCCGCACGATATCTCTAAAACCGACGCAGCTAGGATTACCAAACTTGACATATAAATGCTTCATGACAAGTCCTGTAAACCCATTTATTTTGACGTCAAAGGTCAAGGTCACGAGTCTCTGTCGGTCTCCAGACAGACCACAATGTTGCTGCTGGCTGCGTACTTAAGCCACGTTGGGCTTTCCATGCTGCAGTGCCCCGCCGCACAAACCATGTTAGCAACACCGGGTTTTCCCTGCGTCACTTACCCGCCGCCCGTGATGCTGCCGCGAGATAATAACCACGCGCGACAGTTTTTCCATGCGTGGAGTTTTTCGCAGTCAAGGGACAAACAGACGGACGGACGCTAGACAGTTACATGTACTTGCTATATGCTACACGCAGTCAGCGGCAAAACATTGCCGGCGTGGGTCTTTGCACCCTTGTGAGTGCTGGCTTCTTCTAGTTGTTATAAATACACTTTATACCAACTTTTTTATTTCGCGGGTGTATATCGTCTGTGACGTGATATACGGGCTGCGCTGCTCTCGTTTACTGCAGGTGTTGAATCACACGGATTCTAGTGGCACGTATTCGCCGAGCCGATGTTGCATTACGATGCACTCCTGTGGCAGAACCCGTAGACTCCGACATTCTAGCCTGCCTCTGTATGTCGGGTCTGTACGCAGGAACGAAGTCGCTGTTAAGCGCCGTGCAATTCCACAGTCTCTCGCAAGTCCCTTGCGTTTACTGCGAGTTAATTAGCGTTGAGCTGGTCGTCGGCTCGTCGTCGCTGCTCGCTGCAACGCGGACCACGTGTTGTTGCTGCTGATGCTGCGTTGATGCGCGAACGACGTCGCGATGACAGCCGCATCACGAACGCGTCATTCCAGCGGCGCTACCGTGTTACAACCAGCGTAGTAGCGGACGTGTTGTCCACTTCCGCCGTACTAATGACCGAAGTCGCTCGGCGATATTCTCAATTGGAGGAATTTCCGTAGCTCGCCCCGTACGGGGCGCCAGGGCGGTAATGCGCCCTTATTCATTTGTTGACTTCGGCGCTATATAAATTGTTTGTTTGTTTGTTTACTTAACTTCCTTCATTACTTTCTTTCTACCTTGCTTTCTTCTTTCCTTATACTTTCTTCCTTATTTATTTACTTTCTTACTTGTTTACTTCCTGGCTTATCTATCTACTTCTTCCAGAATAGGCCCGTTTCGTTTCCAGGTCGGAGGCGATTAAACATGGCTTTAGTTTTTGGGGTTTACTTTATGTTGTAGTATATATTGTTAGGGATGCTTGTTTGCTTTTGTTGTGTTTGATTTAGTTTTTCAGTATTAAGCCAAGAAATTGGCTGGGAAGAACGTATCCGAAATGACCTGTTTTGTATCGGATGGGACGTAAAACCTAACTCAATCAATTTTCGTAACTCAGTCGTCGAGTACGAACTGATTGAGTAGTGATTGTGTTGGCAACTTGGTATGCCACAGAAAACTGCGGAAGACTGCCTTATGTTGTGTACATCTGGTGACAATGACGTAATTTCTTCATTCCATGATGTGGGGCAAGGAAATGCAAACCTTTTAAGTCGTGTTAGGCGCTAGCACTAAGCTTTTCTTAAACCTACTGATTTAATTTTATTTAAATAACGTGACTAATCTTCAGTTAACTTCGAACAGTACGACGTGATGTCCCACAACATGAAGATCGTTCGTATCATGACCATAGATTTTTGTGACGTCACTTCATCCTATGTATTCAGATATTCCATGATGTGGCTAACGCACTAATGCTCTGTATCAGTAGACGTGAATATCATGTCAAGCTGTTACTTATTGTTACTTACTTATACGAGAACTGACAGCATGTGCGTCTGTTCTGTGAGCGCAACAAATGATTACACATATTTTGAGCTACGTAAAGGCCGTATAGAAATGGTCATAACTAAACTAGAAAACTCTTTGTTGAGGTCGCACCGACCACTTTGTTACTTATGTACAGTTTCTAATTCAGATCTACTTTTCAGTTTTCACCCACAGTCTGCCTGCGTCGTGACTGGAGTTTCCAAGTTCACTGTCATTTTTCAATAAAAAAGGAACACATTTTTCCTGCTATGACAGTGACATTGACCTACGAGTTTGACTTTCGAATTTGAACAACGACCGTGTGTGGTATCTAGGTGGTCTAAGGTCATTTCGTTCTAAAGTTATTTTCGAGACACAGACACAGACTCACGCAGCGGACCGATTGCACTACCTGGACCACAAAGCTGTAAGTTAGTCATGACTACGTTTATTTTATACGCGTTTGTATGCGCGTCTGCTGTAAACGAAAACGCAAAGTGACATGGACATCTTTCGTGCGGCTTTTTCGTCAGATTCGCAAATTGTACGACTGAGTCGTGTCATCCTTGGATGACGTTGTAATACGTGATTGCTACGCGATGTCTGTTTATAGCAACAAACATTTCAGTAGTCAATGTCGCGTGTCTCTTAATGCCGCACCGAGCGTCGGCGATCAGACTCGGAGCACCTGCAACGCACCAAATCGCTTTGCTCACGCGCCGCTCCCGCCATATTTTGATCTCCGCTTCGACAATAGAACTATACCGGTTTTACACGATGCATCAGACGTCCGTTGCATGGCGTTAATTGCTCGTCTGAAAGCATTCACGCGCACCGATGTCTGGCTGATCCGAGTTGAAGCCGACAACAGCAACTTGCGAAATACAGATCGTTATTGCTAACAGCTCACTCATTAAACCCTTGCACTAGATGAAAGAGTTACGTGTATCTAACATACCACAGTGCAGGTCTCACATCTTAACTGATTTAGCCCATAAACGCAATCATTTGTCACGGAAAGTAGGTCAATTTTTAGGGGACACATTGTAGATTGACACTAGCATTTTGGTTTGTCGGTGCAACGTTTCATTCCGGAGATATGCGGTGTCAAGTGAGGAAGTCACGAAAAACGTGGTCAAAATTTTCAACTTAGGCTGAGGGCGAGATTTTGTGGGAATGAATTTTCTGAAAATTTTTACGTTGAGTAGTAAGCCCCTTAAGCCCTCTAACATCTGGCAAAATTTGGTTGGCCTGGGTTAACACCTGCCAATAGCCAAGCAATACATATGCGTCGCTCGATAAAAATTAGACCACGTGTTAAAAGGCGGAGAAGTCCACATTACATGTAGACTGAAAAGTCATTAGTGATTGAGCTATGTTACGATATTTGTAACTCGTGTCCGCTTCAGAAGATGATTTCGAGATTCATGCTGGTGTTTACAGACACGTTGGCGGCTTACAGCTATGGCTTGCAACCACCGCGTGCAATTTACGAACGAATTACAAATCGTGGCGCTGTTTTGAACACGTTTTTCAGCATGCTTTGCCGTATGTTTCCAGTTTCATCTGTTGCGCCGCGCGGCGGGCGTCGCGTCGGGTTGAGTGCAGAGGTCTCCCGCTTCAAGCTGGAGAATTCGCCGCTCGCCGACTGCATACTCTTGGTGACCTATGACTTGTTCTTCTGCTGCCAGCTACAGGCGCCGATTGCTATATGGCTGGCTGGTGGTTTCGCGGCATATTGACTGCAGTGGCTCTCTTGAGAATCAACTCAACACGTTGACATACAGAGGCGCTCAACATGTACCGTGCGAACAGCGTGAACCGTAAAGCGGATGATTAAATGCAGAAAATGAAAATATTGAAAATGAACTGTCGTGCGATCATATGAATTTCAGCGCGAATGTGACGTGTTGACGTTTGAAGGAGCGTGGGATTTTTTATGGCGAGGGACTGTGAACGCTATTTATTAACTTTATTTGCCATATAATGATAGCCTAATGCTAATAATAGGGAAAATGGCTTAACTGAATCTTAGCTAAGTTACATTACGCATAGGCCTATACATATAGTTTGCTAAAGTTACTGTTGCATCAAGCCAGCAGTATTTACTGGGGCTCAGATGTTGTCACCAGCCATTATGTACTAGTTCGCTTTGTTTGTCTTGTTGCTGAAACAAAAGTTTATTACATGTATTAGCCTACATGTATGTCAACGCAACAAAGCGTTGGTTCGTCTGTGAAGATGCGACAGAGGCAGTTAAGCATTATTTTGCTGGCCGCGTCTAACAGAAAGCGTAATGTAACGTCTGGCGTCCGTCTGTCCGTCTGTCTGTCTGTCCCGTCGGCATTCTCATCGTGACTCACCAGGGGCAGCATGCGACACGGCCAGCGTATATTTCGGCCCGACAGTAAGGAGGACCGACATTCTAATTTTAAATCGCTTTTACCGCGAGACGCTATGCTAGCGCGGTATATGCTGTCGTCGCGTGTCCGTCCGTTTGTCTGTCTGTCCGTTACACGCTGGTATTGTACCAAAGCGGCTAAACGTAGGATCGTGCAAACAAATTGCATACTACCAGTATTTTTATAGGGCGCAGAAGTGCTTTATTAGCATGAACTCTAGTTTTCTGGCGCCAAAGATGCCGGCGAAATTCCAACACAGTCACCCACAACTGGGGCGCCAAATAGATGTGCGGTAGGTCCATATCGGCGATTTTCGACCAATATCTCGCTGTATCTCGGAAACGGTGCAAGATAGGGACATAGTACTATGAAACGCTAATAGGAACTCGTATGCATTCTATCGAATGGCGCTATTTCCACTGACCTTGAGAGACCCCGGCCCTAACTAACCCAAACCGCCCAATTTTTAACCTTTTGTATCGCCTTTCATATCTTCATAGTGGGTGGATATAGCGACTTCTAATTTGGTAGATAGGTTGAACATAGCCAGTGCTAACCCATGGATGGCAAACTATCCCTGAAAGGGGCGTGGTCAGGTCACATGAACCATTTAAATTTTGGTGGGTACCAACTATATCTCTGGAACGGATGAATCTACAATCGTCAAATTTTGTATACAGGTATGCTATGTCAAGTCCCAGCATAGGGAGGACAAATCACCCTTAAAAGGGGTGTGGTCAGGGTCACGTGACTCACTTTCAATTTTGGGGTCCCCAGTGATATCTCTGTAACGGAGAAAGCTAGAATCGTCAAATTTTGCTCACAGGTAGACTGTATCAAACCTAGCTTTTGGATGACAGACCACCCCTAAAAGGGGAGTGATCAGGGTCACATGACCCATTTTCAATTTCGACACCCGCAATCTCCGGAATGGTTGAAGCGAGAATACAAATTTCGTGTGCTGGTAGACGATATCAAGTGCTAGCCTTGGGATGACAGACCACACCTAATGGGTGTAGTCAGGGTCACGTGATCGGTTTTTAAATTTTGTCCCCAATAATATGTGGATTCGTTGAAGCTAGGCACTTGAAATTTCGTATGCTATTTGACTTTGATACACAGGAGTACCAGTGCACGCATGATATATTACCCCCAAAAGGGATGTGTTCAGAGTCACTTGACCTCTTTAGATTTTGAGAAATAAGTGATAATATCTCGGAAACGGTGCAGGCTAGAGACATAGTTGTAATGGAACACTAACAGAAAATCGATGTGGCCTATCGAATGGCACCATCGCCAATGCCCGTGAATGACGTTGAGGATCACTTTTGCTGTTTGAAACCTTTCTAACTCCCATACCTTGTGAAACGAACTTACTAAGATGACCGTCGCGCGGTCCCTCTGCGGTAGCTGAGCTTCTTGGTTTTTTTACTTCCATTACGCCACTGAGACGAGTTGCGTGCACGGCACTGCACATGTTTACAGACTGCAGCGGAAAGTGTGCTGCGTGACATACGACTGAAATCAATGTTCTGTACCACGGAGTGCAGCTGCAAGTTCCAGGAAAAATCTATTCGCGGCGGTGTATTGTTGGCGTGATTGGCGCACGTTGTCGCCATCGGAAGTGCTTGACAATCGCGTAACGACCACGCCACACAGCGCGGAAATAGCGTCTTTGTGGGCGTTCGTTGTTAACCCTTCCTAGCGTAGTGAGGATTTGCTTCCCACACTATAATGTATTTATTGTATTAATTTACTCAGTAACAAACTGAGGAAAATCTGCGTCACAAAGACGTTACAGCGAGCAAGATAGCAAGGCTGAGTAGAGAAGCACTAACAGAAATAAAGCACACCAAACTGTAGAAAAAGCACAAAACACATGTGGAGCTAAGATCTAAAGTAACAAACACTAAACAGTAACAACAAAACACAGTGATATCTAGCATTGAAAACACCACACACACACAAACAGAAAGTAACTAAAAAATATTTTATGAGAGGTGAACTTTAGCTAAGATGAAAAAGTCGATTTTAAAAGTGAAATCTCAGAACGCTTAAGAAAACTGAAGTCAATTATGTCTTCGTTGACATTATTCCAGAGTTCAATAGCACGAACAGGGAAAATGAATGGCTATAAAACTGAGAGTAGTTAAGCGGCAAATATGTGCTTAGTTGCTTTGAGTCCTAACATAATAGACTTAATATGCCACTGTTAATATAGCAGTCGAGTAATGCAGTCGGTCCACTGTGTGTGTGTGTGTTTGTTTGTTTGTTTGTTTGCGTGTGTCTGAACAATACAAAACAAACTGACCTCTGGCGTAGATATTTGGCGTGATGGTAACTCGGCTAGATGCCCGGTGTGTCGTGGCCTTTTGCTACTGTGTTCAACTTCATTTAAAAGTGAACTTGGTTGGTTGCGTGGCACAGTGGTAGAACGTCGGTCTTTGGCCGGCGAACTTTCCCTGTCCTGCGCGAGACCTGTAGCTAACGGGTGACCATTTATGTGGGCAAACCGTCCGCTATAGGTCAACCAACCATGCCAACTCAGCCTTTCATCTCTTCGAGGTCGATAGATGAGTAGTAACTAGTAAACTGCAACTTGATGTCGGCCACCTCAGTTAGGGGTGGTGCCATCTGGTGAACGCTTACGCATTAAAGGCAGGCATGGTGTAATTTGCAGGTAAAAATGTGTGATCCATGTCTGAGCGCTTTGAGACTATGCTTTTGTAGTAAATGGCCCTATATAAATACTCTTCCTTTCCTTTTGGTCCTTGTAGTAACGTTGTTATTTAGGCCACTCTAAAGATCTATGTTTTAATTTATGTTCATTGGTTGGTTAAGTTGTGGTCAACGAGATTGACATTAGCGCACGGCGACCCGGGTGCACGTATTCGAGTCATTGAATCTAGTTCACACGGCGTTGTTGTCACGAGTGCTAAAACGCTATTTATCGACTTCCCAGTTGTCTCATCAGGCAGACACCGATATCTATTGAGGCTGCTTCGATCTCAACCTCCCATAGTGGCGGTCCGGTACATGCGAGCAAGTGTTCCTTCGGTGACAATTATAGGCTAATATATTCAACTTTATTCGCCGTAGAACAATACAGCAGCAAAAAAGAATAGATGAAAAAGAGAGAGAGAGAGACAGAACAGAATAACCAAAAAAACAAATATATTAGTAAAAAAT
>Ga0209780_1001376_pt1 | contig 15861 bp, 11 predicted proteins | sample WorMetexBAHAMAS2_FD_187384 | JGI IMG/M metagenome (GOLD analysis project Ga0209780, IMG submission 187384) | Marine gutless worms symbiont microbial communities from Max Planck institute for Marine Microbiology, Germany - Inanidrilus exumae... | ecosystem: Host-associated > Annelida > Digestive... | reverse complement strand
TCAAGTGTCGCATTCGTTCATGCGCTATACTATTTAGCGCGGCTCCGCCCACTCCAGCCTCTCACTGGACGTCGGCGTCGCCGCTACCCCAATTCCACATTCAAATCCGATTTCCCTTTACACAACAGCAATATCTGTCACAGCTACTTTTAAACAATCCAAAACAGTTCAACAAATTACGGCAGTTGTCGGTATTGTCCCCCACGCGTGTATTTATCTGACTGTGATTCGAAAGTCGTCAAACGGTCGATTTCGATATGACTGATTGCTATCGGAGAACGCTGATTAATACAGAGACTATCGTAAATCAGTGAGCGACGAACTGAACGGGTGCAATTTCGGCGTTTGTCGACAGCGATCGAGTGCGAATTTCGCGCCGCATCTGCATCGCCGAGTGACTAACGGTCGAAACCAGTCGTGCAAATAATTCGAGATGTTATAATTTATGGCGGCCGGGGTCGCTGTGCGGCATCGCAGCATGGCGCAATGTTCTTTCTTTCATCGGCCGCGACAACGACGACATTTTGATTAATGTTCGTCGTCGATGTTGTGAGTCACACGCGCGCGTCTCAATCGGCAACTGTTGAACCGTGCTCGGACAGACGACAACCACAGGTGCCCCAGAGGCATTGCCGGACCACCCTCGACGCTGGCTTTAAAAAGATGAGAAAAAGTGCGCGGGTGGGCTTAAGATCAGCACTACACCAGTAGTTGACTGAATGCAATCACAACTTTTAAGTCTCTCAGACAGCGTCTACGTCCGCGAGAGTGAAATAAATTCCTGCATTCTGAAGAATTTATTTATATTAGATATTCATCTTTATTCACATAATGGCAGAAACACGAACGACAATGGATAAAATACAAAAATAAACGAACTTAATGAAACTTAATTAGGAAGAGGGGCAAATCCCAACGTGTAGCCCGCCCGGCATACACAAACGCGACTGTGCATTTCTTGCTTACCTACAGACTGGCTATGTTACTGCCACCTAGCGAATGATCTTTAAAAACCAGCACACAGCGTATTTTAACCCATGTAGACTCGCCACCAATGCAAATAAGCCACAAGATCTCAGTGGTTACTAGATCAAAATTCACCAAATTTGCAGCCTTAGTAACTTTTTCATCGACGGTGTTAACGCAACAATCCACGTTGCGATCCGTCCACCCGTTGTCAAATGAGAGGGGCGACATTTAAGAAAAAGTAACATTGGTAAAACAAGCCCGCCGGCGGAATCGCGATGCCGGGCGGGATAACTAAATTACTGCTTTTACTCGCGTCCGAAATTACCGACCATTTTAGAGGTCCTGTAGTGCGATCGGTCTGATCTGTGTGTATGCGCGCACAATAACGATAGGTCCAACTTAACGGCTAGGGTTAGGATGGATTAGGGTTAGTTTTGCTACATGAATCCCACGCAGTGCGACGCTGTTCTATTAATAGCTTCGTCTTGAACACGAACTTGGATATGAACGTTGCAAGCGTCGAGATATACGTGCTAAAATGTTCGGTGCGACCTCGAGTGAGGGCGTTTCGACTTACATCTTTATTCACCAAAATTGGTAGCACGTGATATATAAGAATAAAACGAAAAGAAAACTTAACTATAAATGGCACATATCTCGCAGACTACGCTGCTGTTTGACGCGTCTCTCTTAATAAATCTGTCTTTACGCGTGTCCGCAACTTCAGCGACGTCGACAACTACAAACATTTTATACACTGCGTGGCAGTTTCAAAAGTTACGCCATCTGAGTAAGTAAACATCCATTTGTGCTTGACAAACGCAAGCATCACAGGTAAAGCATGGACAAACACAACAATACTTGAAATATAGAACCGTCCGAAACTAAATATATTTGAACAGACACCGTGAAATAAAGTTTTATGCAAATTATATTTACACCGAGGAAGGGGAAAACTATGTCTCAACTCCACAGAACAACTGTCGATAGTATCTGGGAGAAGATGATGAAGACAGTGTCTTCATATGGTCTTTGTACAAGCCAAAAAGCCTAGCATCTGCCTTGTCAAGTAATTCGGCCATTGTATAATTTGCGTTGCATAAAAACCAAACTTTTGAGCCCGTTTAAGAAAAGCATCGCGGCGTTCTTGTAGCTGTCTGATAAGCTGCCATCCCCAAACTGGGAGTGCGTAAATAATACGGGAAGATAACAAGGCCACAAAGACCACATGTAACTGCTGTATTGGAAGGCCCTGACTTCGCAACAGTTTCAACAAGTACGCATGCTGAGAGCTAACAGTTATCACAAAATCAACGTGATCCTCAAAACTCAGTTTACCAGTAAAATTATACCGAGAAGCTTAGTTGCCCGCTCGTAAGCAATTCCATCAAGTGGATCAGGCATATCAAATTTAGTAGGACGAGGCCTACGAAATACCAGTTCTTTAGTCTTTGCCTTGTTGATAGTCATTTGATTTTTTAAAGCCCAGTTCTGAATGAGGAAAAAAATCTTCATTTAGCTGACAATCCGTGTGTTCAGGAACCAACAGGTCGGTGTCGTCGGCGTACTTTATTAGTATATACTGTGCACTGTGGTTGGAGGTCACATTCCATAATGACATAAAGTGATGGGCCTATACCAGATCCTTGTAGTATTTATAGATTAATATTTCTCGGCGCAGAGAGTTTATCATTAACTTTACAATATTGAACGCGCCCTGTTAAGAAAGAAGTCAATTACTGGACAGACGACAACCACAGATGCCACAAAGGCGATGAACGATACGTCAAGAAATCAAAGGCTTTCGGCGGAACACGCATGCCGAGTAGCGCGGAGCTGTGAATATAGGAAAAACGTCCACGGAAATAACGTCCACGGAAAAAATGTCCACGGAAAAATGGTCCACCCAAAAATGAACAAACGAGTTTTTTCCTAGTGAACGTTATTTCAGTGGACGTTTTTTTCGTTATTTCCGTGGACCTATTTTCCATGAACCTTTTTTTGAACACCGGAGCTTTATCACGCTGTGCGGTAGTGACCGTCAGTTGCTATAAACGACGTCCGACGCTTGGTACCATCAACATACTTTGAGGATCTACTGTTCACAGCGCTATACATCCATGACGAAAAATCCCGAAAAGCGGCAAAGTTCCGAGTTCGGGTAAAGTTACGGGAAATCTCTTTGTTCTAGATTTGGACTCGAACCTCCTTCGGATGTAATACACTCAATAAACCAGCTGAATCTGCTCGTTAAGACTAGAAAGCCTAGACATCTCCTGGTTGCCATTACTATCGGAAGGTCATCCAGGTTCTCATATTCTGACACAACTCGATCATCTCTATAAAGCGATACCACTGTCTTCAGTAGCATCAGCTCTGCTAGTGGGAGTAAAATGGAAAGGCGTTCAGCCCGTTGCCCAGGACGACACATCACCTCTAAATGCGCGTGGTTATGGTCACGTAACTGTTTCAGAATTTTGCCGTTTGCCGCGATGCAGCGCGTCGCGCGGGTTCGTCAGCGATAGCTGAGCTTCTTGTCAATAGCTGCGTGGAACGCGTCTTTGTTTTGCGTCTGGCCATTATAACGTGGCGCGCGTGCTATTCCGGCGTCGGCGAGTCTGCAATTTTCCTAATCAGAGCGTGTCGCTGGCGGCTTTCGCGGAAATCGCCGCGCGATCCGACGCTGACCTGGGATTCATCAGTTTTTGTTAGCGAGATGTGCAGCTGCGGCGTCGAATGCGTGGGAGTTTACGCGAGAATTGATGGCGCTCATTAATCACGGTTCGGCGTCTGATGAAGCCTCGCAATTAGCAACAGCAGCAGCAGCCGGCAGCCGGAGCAGCAAGGTCCAGGGTGCGGCCGGCCGGGACAGTCGGATTAAGATTGCGTCGACGATATGATGAACGACAACAGCTGGCCAGCGTGCTGCGAGAGAGCTCTGTGTCTTCATCTCTTCCACTTGTCGCCATTTTTTCCATCGTGACCTGTACACCGGTCAAGCTTGTACCGTTGAAAACGGCGAACACATGCTAAACGTGCACTTGCCAAACCACCGGCGTCTTTCGGCGGAGTGAATCGGTTGTGAAAATTATTAGTAACCGATAAATTGTTGATTGACGTTTATTCAACAGTCGCCGTTACTGTTTAGTTACAGATGCTCGTGTCTTTTTGCATAAAAATTTGATCGAAAACCTTTATTTCACAATAAATGGTAGCCAGCTAACAACGTGAACAAGAAAAAATACATCAAATACATCGAAAAAGAATTTGCATGTAGCTAACATTTAAATGCATTTTGTAGACGAACACTCATAATTTGACACTTTGACCAACTTTTGTTTATCCTAAAGGTAAATTAAAAGGAAATACAATATGCAGACTTCGCGTCACCATTGTTAGTGACACGCTCAACATTTCAGACTAGACTATGAAGGTGTAAGGTTGTCTGTGACAGTTTAAATTTATGTATATATGCCTATTTTGCTGTATAACTTTGAGGTGTTGAATCTGAACAAATCTCAGCTGAACTCCCTCGATTTTGTGGCAAACCGATTTTTGATAAAACTTTTTAACACTAACAATATGCAAATTATAGAATTTTGATGTGAGCAATTTGGCTTCATTCTTCCTAGCCGTCAGATAGCCAACCGACGTGATAAATTTATTAAATCTGACAGCCAAGCGCCAAGTTGCTAACTTTCATTAATATGTAGATACTACTGCTACGCAGCCTACATGTCCTGCATATTTAGATAAGTACATGCCATTTATTTGTGTGTGTTTTTTCTTTTTTTTTCTTTTCTTAGTTAAATCATTTTTAATTGTGTATTTTGTTGTGTATTGTTACTACCATTTGCGTTGAATAAAGCTTATCATCATAAGATGGCGGTGCCTCCCTTCCTGGTGAAGTGAAACGTAAATACGTTTCACTTCACCCGTTTAAACGATCGAATGTTAATGAAATTTCGTAACGCCCAGGTCGTTCTAGTTATATCCAGCAACCTATCAACATACAGTTTATATTATTTTTCGCAAAATCCGCGTACTTTAATTTTATGCGATTTTTTACTTATTGTAATAAGAATTAAATTTATATTAATTTACACTTTAACCTATCGGTTGCTGACTTGTTTAAATATACTAGTTTTAGTTTCTACGATCGTGGGGTAGGCCTGTGTAATTAATGCTTTTTTGTTCCGTACTTCAGTTTAGTTGTGAGATAACTGATCGTGTTTTTGTGTCACGCGAGATGCCCGCGTTTTTTACAAAACCGTCGACATTAATCAAACGCACATGACAGCGGGATGTATATTGATATGAAGGGCGCAGACAGTGGGGTGGCGTTCACCGTGGGTGGCCGTTATCTACAGTCAAGCACCACTTTGTTCGTGCGTTGACTTTCACGGAAGGCTGTGATAGATTTTTCTGTCGCGTGACTATGGTATATTTATCGTCGTCGTACGAGCGGCACAGCTGCAATTGAATTCTTCGCCGGTGGTCCAGATACAAATTCATCTTCACACAATATTTCGGTGACGTGTCGGTCTAGCCCACTTCCGTTCTTTTCTTTGTCTCTGCTAACGTAATTAATACGTGGTCGTCGTGGGTGGCGGCGATAACGAGTTATCCAGCGGTGAGATAATTCTGGTCCGTCGTGGACGTCGGCTCGCCGAGAGCTTCGTTCCTTGCCGTTCCCGTCTTCCATCGTTATCGATGAAACTTGCTGATTGAGACGTCACGGTGTGCTGACCGAATGTCCGGCAATATTGACCGGGTGGTCAGTCGACGAGTGGCCGAGGTGGTGCCCGTCGTGGGGGGTCCGGGGCGCCGAGATCGAAGAGCGGGGCGTGCCTCGGCCGGTCGCCATTAATCATTCGCGGTCGGCGGGAGTGACAAACGCGGCGAGACGGCCCAGCAGCAGTGCGCGGCGAAGCGTGAAGCACCCAGCGGTATCGGTGGAGGTTGGCCGCCGCCGGCGGCCGATCCTTCGGGGCTCCTGGCGCCGACCGCTGCGGTCGAGCGCCGTGCTGCTAACGAGACGAAGGCGCCGCTGATGGATAGGGCGACGGTATGGCACCCATATCTCAATATGGATTTGGAACGTTTTGGTGCTAAGCATCAGCATAAGCAGCAATGAAGCACAGTAAACAGCAGGATGCAAGGATACTGATGCAATTGTCAATGGAGTCTGCAATGACTGGTGTTCGTTTTATTTGTTTTTTAAACTTTCCCAAAAATAGTGTTAAATGCTCGATAAAACGATCGTTTAGCATTATCATAAGAGCATCTAAACTCTCTGGAAGCAGTTATAAAACACCAAGTTATCTTAATGCGTTACACCAGGTCAACTCGTGCCCATCAGCAGTTGTAATATTGCTACAGTTGACATCAAAGCGGGGGCCGATAAGCATACACGCAGATTTTTGGCATTAACGGTCAGATCCAGCCACTGAAATCCACCAACATTCAACCCACAAGACGCAATGGGCAGAGCCAGCATCCAGTCGCCGCTGTGACGGGACGGGACGCGGCAGTCAAGAAGGATTCACGTTGGAATGGATCATTAAGGCTGGCATCAATATTTGAGCGATACAGCTGGACCCCAGGACGGTTCCAATAAGATTGATATCCATACATGCCGATAGGCAAGGTGTGAATATATCTGTTACTGTTTGTTTGTGTGTTTATTTGTGTATTTGTACGGTTACGAATTTCTCCGCCGAGGATAAAGCTAGAAGCGTCAAATTTTGCACGGCGGTTCATTGGCGTCCAAGGCAGGGAATCTCCTTTTTTGTGAACTTTGCTCCCCAGAATCCCAAAATCGGAACCAATCGGCAAACGAGCGTGTTCGGCGGCCAAACGGTAGTCGTTGTGAGCGTTGTGCGCGATGTGTGGACGTAGGATCGGCATGTGTGGATATGTCAGTCAAACTGACGTACTTGTTATTATTATTATTAGTATTATTATTGTTATTATTTTTGTGCTTCAGGTAATAAACATCTCCGGGTTTGAAAACAAAAAGAACTAAAACCAAAAGTTGGATGGCTCTAGGTCCGGTGGATCAACAATCAAAGTGTCGTACAAAAGCACCGAATTAAAACGCTGAATCGTGACAGTAATACATTGGAATAAATACGAACTTTCTCTGACATATCCGGATTTAACACCAATTCGGCGGCCCATATCAAAAAGCTAGTTCGAAGTTGACGAGCTGAACACGCCACGATTTTCCATTATTTTAAATTTTTTGTGCTGTTACTATTAGTATGACAATTCCGTCCCAAATCTGTGATAAAGGAAGTTACCAACGAGTCCTGTGCCGGCGGTCCACTAGGAGTTGGCGCCGTTCGGGGATAACTCGCGGCATCAAGGAGCGGCAAGACCACCTCCGAGGCAGCGTCGAAGCCTCGAGAGGCGGTCTGAGTCGGGTGTCGTCTCCGTTCGATTCCGGTCGGTGCCCGGCGGCACAGCGCGCCACGACACGGAGATGTAGGCTAAAGCCCCGTCCACACCGGCAACTATGTCGCTGTAACATTGTCGGATGTTACAAGTCGAAGGATTCTTTCGACAAAGTCGAAACAAATTAAACATGTTCAGTTTGTTTCGACTTTGACGAAAGGACGAAATGTCGTTCAACATTGTTGCCGCTTTTGGCAACAAGTCGAACGTTGTTTCGACATTGTCGCAGGTGAGGAGGCGGCTTAACACGACAGATGTCGAACGCGACGACGCATCACATTCGGCATTGAGTGATTCGTCGCGTCGACGTTTAGCTGTTTCGGCGATGACCGCTCCTCGTCGGTCAGGCGAGCGACAGCTGTAGCCTCGAGCTACAGACGTCACGGCCGCTAATATTCCGCTTCCTGTCGACAGGACGAGAACAAATTATGCGCCAGCTGTCTGGTGCAGTGTATTTCCAGTCCTTTCTGTCCAGTTCTGGGGAATTTTTCGCTGTTAAATCGATTACCACGTAGTGTCACTTGTTCCGGTTGGTAAAGCAACAGTTGTGCGATTTAGAACCGCTAGCTGCAGATGAGCATTACGGCGTTTCCTCCGCCTGATTTCGACTTTGTTTAGTTTTGAAAATCTTTATTATACCACAAATGGGATCAAGATAATAATGTAAACAAGAAAATACAACATATACAAACCATTGCCTATACTCGACCTAGCTGCCAAATACAGATCTCGACGGTGGGTGTGATCAGCAGTTGTCCGACGACCATCAGAAGTTTATGACACTCACCGGCGAACTAAGTTGACAGCGCCTGAGACGATCAGCCGTCCCAGAAAACTCGTATGTGCTCTATCGATGGTTGCTCTTTCCGGTGACCTTGAGTGACCTTTACTAACCCAAACCACCCCATTTTGACATTTTGTATCGTTTTTCATATTTTCGTAGTGAGTGGCGATAGAGACTTTATATTTCGTAGGTAGGTTGACGGTAACAAGTGCTGGCCGTGGATGGCAAAGCATCCCTGAAAGGGGCTTGGTTAGGTCACGTGACCCATTTTAATTTTGGTGGGCACCAACTATATGTGTGGAACGGCTGATCGTCTCAGGCGCTGTCAACATAGTTCGCCGTTGAGTGTCATAAACTTTTGACGGTCGTTTTTAATTTAAACACAAAAACGCTTTTAACAACTATGATATGGTAAGAGTTTGGCATTGGCAGCGAGCGAGTGATGGCATAATTTGGCATCTGTATTGCGATATACCATATTTTAAAACGCATATAGCTATTAAATCGAACATAAAACAGTCATTTCCAAAAATTGCACGAAAAGTATCGAATCTCGCCCTGTTTTATGGCATATTCGCAAACAAATCTTAACAACACTGTACGCAGAGGACCTAGGAGTCCGTGGACCCTCAGCAGTGCACGTTCTGTTTTTGTAATAAACGTGGATGTGTGCAACCAGACGTGTGGTTGTCATTATTCTGCACGGCAAGGTTGAACGAATTCCGGATGGGTCGAATATTGAGTTTCACCTTACCGCACACCTGCCGGTTATTGACAGGTGACGACGTGTCAATAGATGACGGAACGATAATACAATTTCCTACTTTCCGTCGCTACTTCCACTCTGACAGAGTGCCTACCTGGTTACGGTTCAGCAGCCGATTGTATCTCATTAATGTAGATGACCTTGTTTGCTTGAAAAAATGGTAGACATAGCAGTAGCTTGTGAAAGCGCTATGAGCAACAAATAAACTGTTTGTCGCAAACAAATTGTCCCGGGACGCAAAACGCTAAGTGACGTGGATGATGTGACATTACTATAGACAAACTACTTGCTAAGTGTTCATTGCAGACTTCATTGACGTAATTGCTAGAACATGATCAACGGAATTTTCAAATTTTGATACTAACTAGTGAACCGGTCGCAACTTTCGACGTACTGCAGCGGGCTCAGAACAACTTCGCCAGAGTCGTCTGCCAGCGAGGAGGTCGAACTGACGACAGACCACTTCTGAGGTCGCTCCACTGGCTGCCAGTCAAGCATCGAGTGACATAAAAGATGGCGTCACTGACATTCAAGACAATGTCTTCAGCAACGCCAGCGTACTTGAGCGACCTGATCCAGACGGCTGTTCCAGTTCGTCTTCTGCGGTCATCCGACGCCCCGCTGCTGACCGTCCCAAGAACGCGAAGCGAGCTCGCTCGCCGGGCATTTTCTGTCGCGGCTCCGCGCAACTGGAATCTGACATTAGATCCTGCCTTACTGTGAACACTTTAAAACGACACCTCAATTGACCCACTTGTTCAGACAGTCTTAACTTGATGCCACCAGCGCCTCTGTATCTTCGGACTTTACGGCGCTATACAAATCCTATTTATTATTATTATTATTATTATGGACAAAAAACATTTTGCGAAAAGCACGGACAGACAGTTTCACTCGCGAGTCTGTTATGGAAGTCACTTTCATTTATATGATGTATAACCTATGCGACAGGTGAGATGCACATCTATATCACGAGGGAATTGGTTATTGCGTTATAACACTATGACGGTGACCTGCCGCGTGCTATAGTGCTACTGTTGTCCGTGTGACGATTCGCCGAGGGAGATGACGGTATTATTGTGTGCGCCGGCGTCCGTCCGATAGCTGTCCGTCGCGTAACTATACGGACTGATAAGCGACGATTGTTAGGATCGAACGGGTCGATTATTATGCCGTCAGGGTGATCGAATCGCCACGTCAAACGGCGCCGACCGACCGGCGTCCGACGGATTTGATGGCCGCGCAATTCTTTAATTAGCTGTCAGTCGGTTGATGTCACCGACGTCTCGCGTTACTATGGTAATTGCCGCCTCGCAAATAAACATTAATGGGCTACGCGGCAATGTCAGTCGATTCGTTCGCATCAATTCATTAGCGTACGTCAACATTTGACATGACGGGTAGCGGTAGTTATTTATTCGAAATCTTCTTTTGTGCTCGAAACAATGGCAAAATCGCATGGTGACTGTTCAGTACAGTTTTCGTAGGCTAACGGTCAGCAGTCAGTGATGTTCGGCGTTGGCCTATTCTACGTAAGCTGCTATGTAACCGATAAAGGTTTAAATCTTCGATAAGCACGCAATGGCATGTCTGCAAAATTTCGAATTACTTGTTGCATAAATATTCAACTTGATTGTCACTGGTTCTAGCTGATGTTTTAGTTTGAAATCGGCAGTAGTACGGAAATCAGGTGTTCAAATACATGCAGGCTTAGTGCGTCGGCTGTATTAGTTATACAAAATAAACAAAGGTAATTAAATATAAACTAAAGAAAAATAACTAACAGAAAGATATACAGGTTTAACGACAGCAATTTACATTGAAAAGTGACTTAGATTTACGAGTCTTTTGAATGAAGAAACGACCGATGAGAAAGTCCAGTGATGTGAAATCAGACTTGTTGAGAGGGAATGTTTCGATACAGTATAATAGAGTATAATATAATACATTTCTTTTAATAAGTTGGAGAGCGGATTCCTCGGACGCTATCCTGCTGACCTGTCCAGAATGGAGTTGGCTGTACGACGGAAGGACTGTTTGGCATTTCGAGTAGGCCTATACAGCTGCATTCTCGTCGTAACGACACGAATGTCAGCAACGAACGGCGAAAATCAAGATGACGGAAGAAGCAGGCGTAGCAGCGGCGTTCGCCGGTTTTTAATAAGCGCACAAGTCGTTGATAGAAATAAACGCGGCGCCGCGGTGCGCGTCTAATGTTGAACAGGCGCCGCAGCCGCGCGCGTGTGTCACTGCGGCCGTCGGCGTGATTGGGCACAGGTGCGCGAGCCGGCAAGGTGTGCCACCGGGCATCTGCTATCATCGTTCGACTAGGTAGGCGCCAGTCGCACTGCGCGCCGCTGATTAACCGGCTACTTGACGATCGCTGACAGAGCAGCTACTAGCACGGGCTGTGGATTATGCTCGAGTCGGTCGCTGGGCGACGGCTGGCAACGTGGATGCAGTTGTTCGCGCGCGACCAACCGCAATCAGGTGGTTGATGCGAGAAGAAGCGTCGACATGAGTTGATCGTCGCTGAAGTTATGAACCGCCGACCCTAGTGACCTATGACAGCCGCCGAGTTAACCCGCCCAGTTGGAGACGCCATCTGGTGAATGCTTACGAAATGAATGCAGGATGGTTTATTCCATTCGTGTATTATAAACGTGTGGGTGGCAGGTAAAACTGTGTGAACCCCGTGCTATTCAGCCAGGTTGTCACGCCGTTGGTTGGTCAGTGTTCGTTGAGTGTAAGCGTTGGGCAGACTGAAGTTGAATTGCATTTTATTTCATTTTATGACATTTGGATTGGCTTAGGCAGGTATCTCACCTGGGTTAGCTATCAGCGCAATTTGCATGCTTACATCAGCCACAAATTACGGATGCAATTTCTTTATCGTCTAAAACGAACAGTCGATGTCCAAAACGATTACGAGAAAACCGTATACAACTGTATGAATTGCTGTTATTGCATCGGACGATTTTGTTGACATAAAAGTATTGGAAACCGAAAGAGAAGCTCTACTATATACATGGCGTATTATCAACCGAAGTTGTGTGCATTTTGTTATAATTCTATACCGGGGTAGTTGAAAAAAAACTAAAAGTTAAACACAGTTAGTATATTACTTGTTAATATGTTAAGTGCTAATTCGCATTGTACTGTTGCATGGCTGTCGATAATTTTGCACGATGTACGTAAAATAAAGAATTAGTGAAAAATTGACAGACAAAAATACTGAGTGTGCATACTGATAATCATGTAAAACTAGCGTGTAATTTAGAATACGCATATTATTTGGATGCTCTTCTTTGCGGCAAGTTTGACGCAGAAGTTAAAGTATACTTTTGAGGGCCCAAGAACTCCCTTAAAATGTGGGGCCTCTGCTTTGTCTGAGCCCATTGCTACACGACGCCCCGGGCGCAGTTACCCCATAGACATAGACTACTTCTCGCAGTCTATACGCCGAAGTAGTCAAAGGACACACACACTGTGGCATATATACACTGCAAACAGTGTGAAAACTACAATAGGCCTATAGTACAACTTACATGTTGTACTTGGGGGCCCTGAAATGTGCGTTCTCCGGTTTAATTTTACTTGTTTAGGGCCACCGGGACGCTAACGGGACAAATTCGGGGACCCCGGAAGCGCGTTACGATGCGTTCCGGCTCACTTTAACCACTGAGTTAGACGTAAAAAAATTCCAGAACGTTGAGACTGTATTGACGAATGCAGTGACTTCGAATGTATCCACAATGCTGCCTCACCGCTGTAGGAATCTGGCAATGAAAATAAAAGACGGAAATGAATATAAGTATGGAGATGGACTGGAGATAATTCAAGTCGTTTTCGCTAACATACATGTCACAAATGTAACCTTTGCCCCATCTGTCAGCAGTGCGTCATATCTGGCGCCAATGAAATGTCTTTATATTGTCGATAGGTAACTTGACAAGTATACGGATGTACCGTACAGGTGTGTATTGTGCTGTATGGCACTACAGGTGTCCCGGGCGAACTGTACTACTGCCGCAACGGCGTCGTCAACGACTACGCTCTGTCGTTCAACCTGCCGATCAAAACCGACATCACTAGAATCTACTTCAGCTGGGTGAACGCGCCTCCGCTTGGCCTACAGAAACCCGACATTACGGTCAGCTTTAGCAGTAACAACGACTAAAAGAAAGAACTCGTAGAATACCGCATACGAATGTTCAATTAAAACATTAACACAGAAAAACGGTTAGTAATCTAACAATACGCAATACGATATGTACTTCCGGTTTTGTGAATGACGTCATGTTTTCACATAATTGGGCCAATGGGCCAAAATCAAACACGACGTCGTTTCGTCGAGTTCACTAGGAGGCGGCACCGGAGGCGAAGTCTGATGTCTATGATTATATTGTTTTCTTTAAAATTTTATTTATCAAGTTGTTTGGCTGACATTTAAAAAACTGGAGCATAAATTATTATCGTGCTGTTGCTTCGTGGCAAAGAAAATAATTATATTTTACTCCTTAAATTAGCGATACTGTATCTTATGGCACAAACACATATATATTTATGATGAAACTTTTTAACGCTAACAATATGCAAATTATAGAATTTTGTTGTGAGCAATTCAATTTCATTATCCCTAGCCGTCAGACAGCCAACCGACGTGATAAATTTATTAAATTTGACAGCCAACGCTCCAACTTGCTAACTTTCATTAGTATGTAGATACTACTGTACTGTTATGTAGCCCACATGTCCTGTTTAATTACCAATTTAGATAAGTACATGCCATTTGTTTTTGTTCTCTTTCTTTTTTTCTTTTCTTACTTAAGTCATTTTCAGTTGTGTATTTTGTTATATATTCTTACTACCATTTGTACACGGTGAATGAAGCTTATCATTATTTACATCGCAGATCTCGGCTGCATCTCTGTGCAGCGAGTCGGAGGTTGAGTTTAACGGCGCTTTCAGCACAATCTAGGTCATATCGGAGAACTATCACGTTATGACCTATGTCGTGTAGTATGTGATTGGTATTGTTCGCTGTTATCATATGTATAGATGATGTACAGCTTGTCAATTACCGTGTCCAACCTACACGCCATGTATCAGCCGGTCGCCAGCATCCCGCTGTCCGGCACCGTGCCTACCAAAGTCACTGGTATTGCTTTACGGTTGTTGTCGTCCAACGGTGAATTACTGATTGTACAGCTATATAACATTTGGTCCTGGTCGTCGGGCAGGTGTTAAGACAGCACTGGTGGCTCGGTAGTCTAGTGGTTAGGGCGTCGGACTTGCGACTCAATGGTCGTGAGTTCGATTCCGGCCGCCGCACTATCGGTCGGTTGGTTCGAGGATGAGTGACCGTCTTCGGGCGGGCATACCATCTCGGTGTGTAACCAGCCACCCAGGCCAACTCAGCTTTGTACCCCCTGTGGGACGGAAATGAGTACCGGCCAAAGTGCGGTGATGCGCTGCGGTTAGATAGTAAAAGGCAGGATGGCTCATTCCATTCGTGGATAAACGTGTGGGTGGCAGGTAAGCGCTTTAGAGGTGAGTATACTCATTACAAAGGCGCTATGCAAATATCCTGTCTTCTTCTTCAACATCCCTTCCATCAGGAGTCCGGCGGCGGATGAAGATAGAATGAGGCCAGGCTTGGTTAGAGTCAGCGATGAGTGTTCGTTCAGCTCTTTGACATCGGGCCCGTAAAAACCGGTGCCATTTATCCGTAGAGATTCTCTTCGGGAACAAGTCACCGTGGACGAAAACCGAGAGGAGGAAAACTAGCTAACCCAGGTTCACTAGGTAAACCGCCGTTAAATTAAAAATGTTATAGATAACTATACATAGGCCCCAAAGATGCTGTACACGACTAGGTAAAAAAGGTAAAGGCTTCCCATACTCGTTACCGAGCGTTGGGCCCGGAGCTGATCCCGGTGAACAACTTACTTATAAGTCATCCACCAGGCGGTAGGCTGTCATTACTTTCCGCCAGGCCTGCGGTTACCTTCCCAGCCGCAGGGCATCACCGCCCTTTGGCTGGTACTCATTTTACCGTCCCACGGAGGGTAGAAGGCTGAGTCGACCTGGGTAGATGACTACACTTTTTTATTTATGTAACTAATATGAGTCATCGAATGGAGAACACTATGACCGTAACGTACGTAACTCGCCAGCACGTTGACTATTGTCAATACGCATATCGCACGGAATAGACGCACGTCCGTCAGCCGGATTTTACAGTGGACAGTTTCTAAGGGGAAACTAAAAATGTACTTAATTGTTCGAGGCACCAGCGCCTAGTGACTGTTGTTTATAGACGCTGTGTATAAATTTCCTTTTCCATGCTAGATCCACAACCAATTATAGGTAATTATGAGTAACTAGCGTTTACCCGGCCAAAGGCCGGCCGGGAAGTGGTAGCACTAAACTGACTCAGGAGCACAAAAGCGTTTGAGACGGTCCCGCGTCGAAGGCTACGGGCCACGCCCCCAGACCCGCGCGCGATTGGCCCGTGTCGCTGTCGTACCACCGGCCAGCGCGCAGGCGAGGTGGCGAACTCGCAGGCTACTGCGCACGACAACGCTCGTAGCCCGTGCGGACTTTCTCGAAATGGGCCATTTTGCACCGTTTCCCAATTTTTACACATTAAGGGTCGAAATTTTCCGGAGATCTTTTATCCGTTCACGTCTACCTATGACCCCTATGAACCTTGAAAAGTTTCATGGAAATCGGTCCGCAGACAGACATACAGACACACACACACACACACACACACACACAGACGCGGCAGCTTTTATAGATATATCCGAAGTATAGAACTACTTTACCAGCTGGGGCTCGAAATGTGTTCAGTATTCAACATCGGTCTGCAGTGTAC
>Ga0209780_1001375_pt1 | contig 15863 bp, 6 predicted proteins | sample WorMetexBAHAMAS2_FD_187384 | JGI IMG/M metagenome (GOLD analysis project Ga0209780, IMG submission 187384) | Marine gutless worms symbiont microbial communities from Max Planck institute for Marine Microbiology, Germany - Inanidrilus exumae... | ecosystem: Host-associated > Annelida > Digestive... | reverse complement strand
GTGCTGATAAGTAATATCACCTTTTCTTTTTGATTTTTGCTGTTTTAGTTGTGCGACATAGCTACTGTCGTCCTTTCAAGTCGTTTTAAACTGTTAAGTTTTTTTTACATTAATCCCTTTTAATGATCCTTTTCCAGGTGAACCTAGGTTAGCCGGTTCCCTCTCGTATTCTTCCTCCCGTGGTTTCAGAAGATAGCCTTTTGGGGGTAAGTGATAAAGATTTTTATGGGCCGTTTGTCTTTGCTGTCACCCAGTAAAATGTCATGCATTGGAAGAAAACACGAAGCACTGACCCCAGTTATATGCTGTCTTCATCCACCACTTGCTGCTGCTGGAAGGTGTTGCTGCCTTATGTCGACGCATTGAAGAAAACACGAAGCACTGATCCCAGTCATATGCCTTTTTCATCCACCACTGGCTGCTGCTGCTGGAAGGTGTTGCTGCCTTATGCCACATTGTAGACGCCAGCTGTGTTTGTTTCTAAAATAAACGTGCGTAACTGTAGTATCCACTGATGGCCTGATAAATAGTGATATCCAAAATACGACGGTGTATGTGTGTAATACAGACGGCTGTGACAGTGTTTGACTTGCTGGACTACTATGAGTCTTGTGAACGTCTCAATATTTCATACAACAAGAATCTTGGCGTTCGAGGTTGGCAAGCCTGTGCACGGTTCATTAAAAAGGTATGCATAATGACATACATGTGCTTTCGTAATACACCGATATTTATACAGCTGTTGTAACTGTGGTCCATTGTGTAACACTGGACATATTCACAGTCACACAACACTGGCATATGCCACGCTAACGTAGCATTACGTGGTGAAAACAGCTCGCTGTGATGGATCACGGACTCGAACATACACTGCTCGACTTTTCATAGTTGTCTCCAAGAGTAGGCAATTATTGTATTTGAGATGCAGATGGTAATGGTGGCTGTAACAATGTGCTGAGTGGAAATAAGACGGCGTCGTTGATGGCGATATTTGTGACAAGTGTTGATGAATTGCATGCCAGATGTAAGGATATCCGACAAGTTGTTGTCATGCGTCGGTGAACCAGCCAACTGTGTCACCCCAGCAAGTTGATCATCTTGGCGAGCTCAACGTCGACAAACGACGGCATGGAACCCAGACAGTTCCCATCGCCGCACACACCTCAGCAATGAACTCAGGAACTATGGATTTAGACTGAGCTATGTAGATGACGGAAGACCGATGCAGACAAGCTGTGCTTTAAATGCACAACGACTGAAATTGTTGGACAGCGGATGGCACCAGATGACGAGGTTTTGACAGAACAGGACAGCAAGACTGCCACCGCATGATAGACTGTCCAAACACAGCTGTCGAAGACAACTGAAGACAGCATACCATAACGACGCGATGTCCTCAGTTACGGCAGCTGGCATGAATTACATCTTTGTCAGAAATAGTGCATCCAGACAGCGATCAGTGATTTGATCATGTAACAGTGTGGCTTTTTGGACTGCAGATTGTCAGTTGAGGATGCCAGTCTTTATACATTCAGCTCATCAGCAGTGGGTATAGCTGTTGCATGCTGTGGTCCCGGATTGTATTCATTTCATTATCCTGAGCCAACAGCAGCAGGGTGGCAATGAATGCAGACTGGACTTAAACGGCAGACTATGGCTGGTAAGGAGGTAAATCACCAGAGCAAGACAATCATAGGATGGTAAAGGTAGGCAGAAGTAATGGAGGAGGTCGAAATATAGGAAAGTAATTAAAGGTATTGTCCAATGCCCACAAAGATAGGAAGTGAGCGAGTGGTTGTTTTTTCTTGTACTGGTATATCTGGTTCTTCTGGATAATTGGCCATCAAGGGTGGTAGTTGTAGTGTGAATGTACTGATACATAGTGCAGTTTGTAACATGGCTGTTGTTATGTGAAGACTCCCTGCTTGGAGATGCTGGAGGCTCGCGGCTGCAGTTTCAACGATCCAGCAATGACAATGATTGGCAGATCACTCCGTCTTGGCTCTCATGTCCGCATACTTCACTTAGAAAATTGTTTCTTGTCTGGCCGTCCACTAATGTTACTTGGTACGATGTTGCGGCTTTTATATAGTATACACCTGTCTTGAAATACATATTATGGGTATTCTCCGATGTTGTCCACTGTTTTTAATTTTTGCTACACTTGATCAATATGTTTATTTATGTTATTTATTATCAAATTCACTACCAACCATTAGTTTAGTCTTGCGGTGTGATATTGTCTTTGCCTGTTGTAGGCACTGGCGTAATAATTTAAATGAGCCTCTCGATCCCTTTTCCTTTGGGGTGGCTGCTGAACAAAAAGGTGGCCAGGGTTGAGGTTAATATATCGCTGATTTTTTTTCACTGGGTAGGGATAGCTCTCCACCCTTGACCTTTTGTCTCTGATATAGCCATATTTCAGCTGAAAGGGGACGTTAAACTCCAATTAACTAACTAACCACTACCAACCAAATTTGACCCATATTTACTCCAAAAACCTCATAATTTGCTCTCAATGTTGATTTTATATTTTACATACCATGATCCTTGAAATAGTTGAAATGGACATTCCAAATATGATATACTGTGGCAAGTACTAGCCAATAGCTGACAAATTAATACAAAATGGTGCACGGTCACATTCCTGTAACTGACTGTTAACTTATGATTTCCTCTATTTTGGAACGGATGAAACTATGCACTTCCAATTTGTTTCTGATAGACCATTGTAAGTAGTAGTCAATACTTAGCCAATACTAGCACTTAGCCAGCAGTTGATCAGTACCATGAAATGGGGCATTGGGCGAGTCTTGTGAAACTGTTGCGTGTCCGGTGTATCATGCTTCACTTTGTGGTGCCATTGTTGTCAACTTGTAACAGTGTAGTTCACATATGCTGTTAATGATGCTGTTATCTGCTTGTAATTTGCTTTTTGATGTGACACATTGTTGTAGTGTACTACATGCTACAGTGTGCTGTTGGTGTGCAAGTTAGTGAACTTAGTAAGTATGTAAATATGTGATAATGAATTGGCACAAGAAAGTACTCATTGAATCAGTATGACTTTGATTACACAGGTGTTAATGTAATGAGCTTTAGGTGTGCGAAATTTGATTGTTATTTGTGGAATTGCAGTCGCTGCTGTGAAATTTAATGAGACACTGAAGGAATTGTTTGTTGCCGATAATAAGCTGACACCATCCGATGGAGTTCAGCTTGGCAGTTTAATGAAAACAAATCACACTCTTGCTCTACTTGATCTGCGAAACAACCTTCTGCAGGTGAGTGCTGAGGTCAAAGGCTGTCTGTCGGAGTTTGCATCTAACAGAGATTTAAAAAACAAGTGGTCAAATAATTTTAACAAAAGGCCACATAGTAGGTGAGGGCAGATTTTTATGGGGGAACAATAGAATGTGACACAGACCAATTGGCAACAGTGCAGCAGGATTGTAGCAGCTGGCTGAAGTGCTGCCACTGCCACAGTAGCACTGTCACCATTATGGATGTTTTGCAGCACTCACTTCTGATACTTTTCAGTGGACCAAACAACCCCCAAAATTGCCCTTTTAATGGGGGGATTTTGACCCCATCTAATACATGGTTCCTTGGGCTCACCACCCCATAAATGGCCACCCCACAACTGCCATCTAGATGGGTTTAGCTGTTTTTTTTTGCATTTAGCTATTTATGCGATATGGCTTAATAATTATTCCTTCAACATAACACACTGTGAGCCCTAAAAGACATGCCACTACTAAAACTGTCGCATTTCTTGTTGTTTTTTTTACACTTTTTATATCAATGGAAACGGAAACATATATTCTACAGCTTCATCCGAAGAGGTTTTTTGATCAAATTTTATATTCAAATTAAACATATTTGGTTTTATTATTATTATCATTATTATGCATGAGTAACTTGATGAAGTAAACATTGCAGTATGATGCAGTTGTGATGTCATCAAGCCATTAAGTAACTAAATTCTAGGACAAGAAATGCAAAAATCCACAAAAAACATGGGAGTTACAGTTTAAAATAAAGTGACAAGTATTTTTATGGCTAACTCACATGTAGTATGTGCCACTAAATCAGTAATGTCTAAGAAATTTCAGGATGGTATTGATAATGTATTCATATTGCAGTGGGATGGTTTACTGTACTTATATTAGGTAAATTGTTTATTTCACAATCAGTCATATAGTTGCTTTTGATGCAGTGAAATCTTTTTAAATTATATCTATTCAAAGATGGTGTGGCTTTAAATGGTTAGTAGCAATTTGATAAGAATAATCTTCGGCAAAAAATGTGAAATCAGAAAGCATGAAGGAGAAGTCTGAAAACAGGCCTGACATACTCAGTGTCACTTGTGTAACTGAAATTCATCCACATTAGACCTGTATTGAATTTTAATGTCTTATTAATGGTGTAGAGGATGGAAGTCGTTACTTAGCATCTGCAGCTGGTTATTGTTCAGTGCAGTAGTTGATTATGTTGCAGGATGTGGGTCTGGCACATATCTGTGATGGAGCTTCAGAGCGGGGCTCACTGTCCGGTCTCAGCACTCTGGTTATGTGGAATAATCAGATAACGTACGAGTCGATGACTGCACTTGGCAGAGCGCTGGTTTGTTTTGATTGTTTTGTGCTTATTTCTGTCTTTTCATAGAGCTTGACACGATGCTGCAGTTTGGCTGGCTGGTTCATATCTTGATGAAAAGTATGTTGCTGTTTGGTGATATTCATCAAAATTCAAAAGTTTTTGTTAAAAAAACTAAGCATAAAGTATATAGTGTATAAATGTGTAACTGTGCAAGAATGATGCGATGTTCCATGTAGACGGTATTGAGGTCAGTTGAAACTATCAATCTGGGTCACAACAACATAACAAATGAAGGTATTCATCGGCTAAAGGATGGGCTGCTACAGAACAGATCTCTTCTTCGCATCGGTTTGCAGTCCGCTAAACTCTCCTGCGAAGGTATCGATACAATGGCACCATACTGACAGGTTTTTTAGAACTAATGTGGTAGAAGTTGGCAGCATATCTCATTTATATTTAATGTTGTGTAAAATTTAGTGTTTGTACTTGGCATTTATTTAGCATTAATGAAAGTAGAGGTACATTTTGTCTTTTGGTACAGTGTCGTTTGGTACATTATGTTGCACATACACTGTGTCTCGAGAAAAATGACACTGCTTTTGCTTGCTATAACTTCAATGAACATCGAACAATTTTCATAATTTTTGGCAGAAATGTTGCTAAGAAAGTATGCAATCAAATGGTATTTTATTTTCCCTCCTCATGTAACTAGTGCTTCTGCACTACCTGGGGAAACAGCAAACTGAAAATTACGCCTTTTCACTTAAACGCTGCCTGTTGTTTTTCCGACAGACACACAAAACACATTCGTATTATCACTTGGTCACAGCTGAACATCCCTTTATTCGCACAAGAATCGACCGTATGCACCAAACAAAACCTAGGAACGGTGTATAGCGTGCTACCATCTGTTACCACACATCGTTTACCAAGTCTGTCATGATCTCAGTCGCTGTGTGAAAAGTGGGAGTTGTTTTTGTGGAGTCTGAAGTGAAAAGTCAATGTGCAGTATTTACTATCTCAACAAATGTTAGCTGTTGTCAAACATGTCGTCGACAACAATATTATTAGCATTTCAGCAACACAGCTCATGAATGCACCAATGCATGGTGCACCCAACACAGTTCAACAGCTGCTGTGCAAAACTCAACTTCAGGCCAGGCCAGAGCTCAACTCAGTCGATTACAAGATTTAGGGAGTCAACAGCAGCGTGAATATGAAATACGATTCAACAAAGTTGAAGAAATCAAGCAGCGACTGGTTGATCTCTGGAAAAGCAGTAATACAACATTTGAGTGAAAATATGCGATTTTTGTGTTTGTGTTTTGCCAGCCAGTGCAGAAGCATTACTTAGCTGAAGTGGAAACAAATCATAATTTGACTGCCTGCTCTCTCAGTAGCATTCCTGCCAAACATTACTAAAGTCGGTTGATGTACATTGAAGTTATGGCAGGCCAAAGCAGTGTCGTTTTTTGAGACAGTGTATTTTTTATTAAACACATGCACAGTTAATAACTTAATGCGCATGGACTTTTTATGTGTGATACATTCGCTGTTGTTTTAAAGCTGTTAATTTGTTGACCTACTTACCACTAGTAGCCTGAACCAGTGACCATGGGTTATGTGAAATCATTGGTTGAAAAAGTTGTTATAGTGTGGTTAATTTTTTCGTGGACGATGCTGTGCCAGCGTGGTATTTGCTGTCATCGCGAGTTTGTCTGTCTGTCCATCCATCACAAGTCGGAGTTGTACCAAAACAGCCAAATGTGGGATCTCAAAAACAATGCTGCATGACAGCCCAGGGACTCTAGTTATATGATGGAAAAGATCAATACAAAATTCTGATGGGATCACCATTAACAGGGGCACCAAATACAGGTGGGATAGGTAAACTGGTGGAGAAGTCTCATACGCCTTGCAACCGAGAATTTTTGTCCATCCGCCATGGTGGTCCATCGTGTCCACGATGGGGTTTGCTGGTGGAGGCATACACGATGTCATCAACAACACTGGTAAAGTTGATTGATCACAGTTAAGTTACGGTCCAATTGACGTCAAAAAGCTTGGTTGTGTGGAAGTCTGTTAATGACACGCATGGGCCGGCATGGCTCACGTCAGCATTACATGCATGTGACACGGAGCATCGCATGCTCGCTGTGCGAATAGTTGAGCCTACTGCAACGGTGTGCGTACAAAACTATGCAGGTGGCCAAATACAATGTGGCAGTTGCTGAAAGTGCTCCTCATGCTGACACGGGGTACCTGTGTGCGTTATTTGCATAACAGTAGGACGACACAGCCGGGCCTCTTGTTCAATTATATAATCACAGTTAAAAAGTTAATTGTTTACTGGTCAGTTTGGAACAGGCATTGTCTGTTATGTGTTGCTGACTCTGGAGTGCCTGTTGTGGCTTGTTTTGTTAGGCGCTGTAGCACTGGCGGAGTTTATTGCCGAAACCGTCAGGCTGATCCGACTGGATCTGCGTGGCAATTACATCCGAACTGGTGGTCTTATGGCACTCATGCTGTCACTCAAAGTTAACCAGTCTGTTACACGGATTGATCTTGATGGAGAACCAAAGAAAGAGGCAGTGTGTAGTTCGTGATAACTTGCACCTAGCTTGATGCACAAAACCTGAAATGAATGTTGCTTAAATGGCAAAACGACTGATGTAGCGAATATATTTTATGTAGCTGTGTCTTGCCTGTCAATCTACACAGTTTTTGAGCGGCCTCAGAAAACTCTAAACTTTAAGTCTTTAATTGCAGTATCTCAGTTTCATCTTTGTAGTATGTTTACTTAGATAACTTCTACTGATAGTGGTGATATCTTGTGGCTGCCAACTCACTTCTGAATCTGAGTCTTTATAGAATTAAAGTAAACCTGTAGATATGTACTGTATACTGATTTATACATGACACTCATCTCTAAGGCACTCAGGTATGGCACATGCTAAGAAGGGATCAACCAGATTCATCTGCCACCCACACGTTTAATCCACAAGTGTACTTTGATATTCACACGAAGCTTGAATTACATTGGCTGTGTGTACTGTTTTGTAGGGCATGCGTGATTATGCTGAACAACAGAGGCGGCTACTGGGTGAAATAGCAACCTTCAGTGCACGTAATTTGGCAATTCTGGCTGGTCTGTCACCAGCAACATTGGCAAATAGTAGTAATGCAGTGAACACATCAGTTTCCACTGCCCAGCCTTACAGTCAACCACTGGAAGCCAACATCAGTGTTACGAATACTGCCGAATCTAACCCTGACAGTGCCTCAACATCTTGTCAACTGTCGTCATTGACACTGTCCCACACCGTGGCTCGCAGTGAAACGCTAGAGTCACCAGCAGATGTTCCGAGTAGTCTGAGTATACTGCCAAATGATGTCACAGTCACACAGGTTTCAGAAGTAATCAGCTGTGATAAGCAACAAGTAGGTACTGACATTGAACCAAAGAATGACGTGCAGACATCAAGTGATGCGTTTCAGAGTCCCAATGCAGTGGCATCCATTTCAATAGAGTCGGAAACAGCAGCTGTGATATCTAACGTTTCAGCTTATGAAAAGCTGATGCCAGCACCACAGGCAACTGCTGGAAAGCCTAGCAAGTTTGCGGCAGTGAGGCGCAGGTTTACTGTCAGTAAGACCGTTCTTCCATCCAGTGCAGCTCCGCCAGTTGTTGTCTTCAGCAAGTTGGCAGCAGAGTCCGTTAATCCTTCTGAGGTCCAGACCGTGGATGATGTTGGCTGTGTCCATATTGTGGACAAGGCCCAGTCACCAGTTTGTGACATTGATCCATCTCTCGGCAGTGCTAATGTCTCTCCAGCTTTGGAGGCTGTCACTCATTTACTGACAGCAGCAGACAGTGCTCAGGAATCGACTGTGATAGTGACTGATGAGCTTTGTGTTGATGAGACAGACGAAGGTGATGAAGAAGTCGGCAGCGAGTCTCACGAGGCACGTGCATGTGATCCGCATTTGGCACAGAGCACTGACGTCCAGATTGTCGTGTGTGGTGAGAACGTTGACGATCAGTTGTCTGATAGGTGTTGTGATGGCACCACAGATGAAAATGTAGAAGTGCATTCTGATTTGTGTGTGCAGCAGTCGGAAGTTACGGTGGGGAGCTGTGCTGTGTCTGAGTGTCCAGATGTGGAAACGAGCACATTGTCGTGCGAGTCCGGCTATCAGATTAATGTTGAAGACGGTTCCCAACAAAAGGATGCTGCTGAATGGCATGACATAACCACTACTGGTAATAAATTCGGCATTGTCCCAGCGTCTGCCTTACAGGAAGGTTGTCCGACTGCTGTTGACTACACTACCAGTGAATGTAGGAGTGAACTTAATTCACTTCAATGCACAGCCGATGAGCTTCCATTCAGTGATGCCTCTGATGACATTCTTGTGGCACAGGTCATTGACTCTGTAACTTCCTGTTCCACAGTGCAGCAGATGACAGCTTCAGTGTCATCTGCTGCATCCTTGTTGTTGTGCAATAAGCACGATGCTTCGCAGCAGAGTGAACAATGTGATAATAATCCGGACAGTGCAGAATCCATGCCATCTGTACCAGCAACCCAGTGTAGCAGACCCATGCAGGATGAAACAGATGATAAATGTTGAGTCTGCAACTATATGGCAACTAGTTTTAGGTCACTGTCGTACATTGTACACTCTGCTGCCATTGTTTGAACTCTGACATCATTCTATAAACCATTGCAGAGCAAAGCTGTGACATACACTTTACACATTTTATTATGATATTTGTACAGATTGTTATCTTTACCAATATCATAATAAAATGTGACGACCAATCTGCTGCATGACACTCTTGGCTGTCTTTTAAGTTGTTTATGTTGTAACTTCCAAATAGAGATATTGATGATGGAATACTATAATATTGTGCACTGTTTTATTAGATACAGAACTTTTGTTACATAGTTGTTTAAGTTTAAATCTGTCTCAATATTCGCTCAAAAAACTGGTTACAGATTCAGCTTCAGCACTGTCATTAGTTTGTGAAAAGTGCCGTATTTTAAACCAAAGAAGCTGCTGTAGTTGTATTTGCAATTCAATGCCGACAGTGAGCTTTTGAATGATATAAACTGTATTATTTTTTCTGTAACAAAGGTGTTGTGAATTAATATAATTGTTAATTAATAACAGTAACACAGTAGATGTAAGTTTGAGCCATTTTCTAGCCTAATGTACTAGTTTGTTGTCTTCATATATTCTAGTGATTATTTTGCACTTGCAGATTTATATAGTTGTGTGCTTAAACAGCGAGAGAGCAGCAGCTGGTAATTTGCAGGTGATATACTACTGCGGTCGATGCAGAACTGTGTTAGGTTTACGTTATAGTGTTTGGTGCCAGGCCTACAACAAGCCAGATTGGCACAGCCATAATCGTAGTAAGAAATATGGAAAACTGCAAAAGTGCTGGAATTAATCTGCTGCATCATGATTGATCACATCGTCAAATGCCATTTTCGGTCACATCGCCAGGATGCCGAGCAATGTTTCAGTACATCAGGCCCTAAGTTGCCAGGTCGACTTGTCTCTTGGTCGACCCCTGGATCGTTCGTGGAAGCGTCGTCCCAGTCGTCCTCCGAAATGATGGCTGGACCAAATCCGTGACGACAGCCAACGCCCCCAGCCTATGTGTGGAGAGGCGCTGTCAGACGCGGTCATCGTGGAGCGACGCAACGGTCCTCGACGACTACGCGCTAACGACGACGACGATCATGTATTCAGTTGCTGTCGTTAGTGAGTGAGTTCTCAGATGGCACTCATAAGTGGCTGAACGACATTGTCAGGGACTATGGAGATCATCTTGAGTTTCCTACAGAAGGTCCGGAGACCGGAGAGACAAAGCTGTCATCCTGAGTGCAAAGCGATTGGATGTAAATTATCATTTTGAATTTGTGCAGTATTCATTGAGTTCTCTTCCATCACAAGTAGAGCAGGAAGACTGAGAGGAAACCCTAAATTGTGTAGAAAGTTCTGTTAAATACTACCAACCAACCAACCAAGGGGTAACCAGTTAACTCGGGTTGACCGAGTAAAGGGCTGTTCACAGATAGGTGTGCATTTATTCTGTTGAAATGTGGTAGGTAGGTGTAAGTCACTGTAGCTAAACATTTGTTTGAACTAACTTTATAAGCAGTAGCATACTCCACCACTACAGGAGACTAAAATGTACTTTTAATTGTGGCTGAGCTATAACTTGCATTCAGATCTTGTTTTGTGGCTTGGTTTTGTATAAAAAACTGGCATGTTTGTCTGTGGCTTGGGTAGTAGGGTGAAGTGACGTCTCCGTAATCTGTGGTCACAATATGATCTCCATGTTATGGCGCATGAAGTAGTACTGTGCAAAGTTTACTGGTGAAGATTTGTCATGTTATTTAAATAAAATTGAATCAGTAGGTTTAAGAAAAGCTTAGTGCTAGCACCATAAAGCGACATCAAACTAACATGACTTCGTGTTTACATTTCCTTGCCCTATATCATGGCGACCAGAACAGCTAGCATACATAGGAATGAAGAAATTACGTCACTGTCACCCTAGGTATTCTGCACCATTATTTAAAGCTTCTGTTGGTTTCACTTTCATGTCGTCAGATAACAAACTGCTCATAGGCAATGATTACTATAGAGTAGTAACACTATTATCTTTATAGTGATTACTGAATATATCAGTTTGCTATTTGGCGACTTCTGCAGTAGTCATGTCGGGATGAGTAGCTATGCTGAGCAGCTGCATCTTTATAGGCTCGAAGAGTCTATATTTTAAATACTCCATGGGGCAATAATGGTCTTCACACATTTGGCAATGACTCCGCTGAAAGTGAACTGATTTGGATGAAATCTGCAACAGTGTGAGCCAAATGTGGGGGCTGGCAGATTTTGATGTGTGATCCGCGCAGTAGCGACAGTTTGAGAGGGATCGTTTTTCCAAAAAAAATGCAAAAATTGCTCAAAATTTCCAGGTCTTACGATTTCAGGCCATCATAACTCCGCAATGATTACAGATCACCAGAAATTCACGACTGAATGGTCTCTCTATGGGATGTCTAGTTTCCAATTTTACCATTAGAATCAATTCAAAGTATTTCCCTGGGGCTGTACGCTGCACACCAGAAAGGTACCTACGCAAATTTTCGACAATCGTCAACAGTCACTGTGGACGTCTTGTTGAGTCATGACACAAAAGGAAATAAACTGAGGTGCGCGTGGCAGCTGTGTGACATTCGTGTTCGTCAGTAAATAAGTAAACAGTTGTGTCACCTGTCGCGTACGCCGGTGGGAAACGCCCTCTTCGAGCCTATATTGCAGTGCGTCTCCAGATACACTGCAACCTAGTTTTGCTAATAAATTTGGTGTAACGTAGGCCTAATTTTATTTTGCTTACGTGATTACACTAAGTATGCAATTTTACAGAATGTTTTATGTTGTGTGGTGTACAGTTGCTTTGTTAATACAATATTCAGTTGCACTTGTTGACAGTTATCACTCAGTAACATTATCTCGCTGCAGCCATAAAAACTGCTGTCTTTATATTCGTGATGGGTAAGCGGATCTGTTTTGTTGATGATCTCTGTACAGCTGTCACTGTAGCTGCGTTAGTGTATTGTAACTCTACTTCTGCTACTTGTATTACCTGTGGATTTTTATTGACTTATATTAGGCTGGTACGTTGAATATGCATGTTGGTGATGTATATCGACCGCAGTATTGAGGATGCTGTGATGGTTTTGTATATCTAGTGTGAAAATATTCCACTGGGTGTGTGATTTTTGTGTTAAATCAGTTACACATATGGGATTGTACTGTCATATCTGCAATATATATGCAATGGCAGTTGCATAAATGCAGTGATGTTTAGGCCTCGATGTCAAAAGTTTGGCACCCCCAAATGTTTCTTTTCGGTTTTGCCTAAGAGAAACATTCCAAGATTAAAGTTTTCCACTCATAAAAGATAGTATACAACAACAGTTGTTCAGCACAGATATGTTGTAGGAACTGATGAACAGCAGTTACATAAGATATCAGTAGGTGTTGTTAGTTAGTTTGTTGGTTGGTTTTCACTCTGTTGTAGGTTCTAGATTTATAGCTGAAATGAGCCTCTGCTTACATTTCCCATTTTGGGTCGTTGCTGAAAAAAAAGGCAAGAGGTCGGGAGATTACTGTATCATTGGCCATCTTTAACCTGGCGGAACGTAATCTCCACCTTGTCCCCTATATAGCCTGTTTTTGTGCTGAAAGGGAGCGACGAACCCAGTATTTGACCTCATGTAACATCACTGCGTGGATGTTCTTTTGTTTTGTTTCACAGTTTGAATCATTTACATGTAACATGTTTTGAACAACTGGCAGATAGAACGTGTATACATTCTGGCATTGTTTCACATTTCATTTCAGTTAATGTATGTGTCATTGTGACTGTGACGTCCTCACACCAAGGAGGGGAATGAGATGCTTGGAATTTGTCATTTTTGCACATCTCTGAGCAGGATTTACCATAAATTTCTGCATAGATTTCATGAATTTTGAGAACAGGTTCCACCTTTGATACTGGGATTGAATAGTGATTAGTTTTGCAGGGTGGCCACAAACATTTGGGTTGTGTTACCCTTGTCTGTCAGGGGAAATTACGCAAGCCAGCATGAGCAGAACCAAAACTGCCGGTACTGCTGATATTCAAGTGACATGGTATCATTACCCACGCCGGCTGTATAGCCGCCGGTGTGGGCAGGGCGCTTTAAAAGAAAAATGGCTTGAGCTCTCAACACCAAACTTGGTTCACATATATTCTATAGTAGTCGCTCGGCATGCATTGACCCAAAGTTCAAGGTCACACGGTTACGAAAACCGTCACGGTTGCTAGTGACACGTGCTGCTATGCGGCTGCCGGCTTGGGTCTGCATGTCGATATGACTGCCTATGTTTTCTAGTTTTGTAGGTAGTCGTATTACATCAGAATATGAAACTTTGTAGTTCCTTTCACCTTTGAGGCCAGGGAACATCCAAAAAAACTTTAACATTTTGTGCAATTCTTGGGTGAATTGTGCTGAAAAGGCTGAGTGGATTCTGCGAGTTATTTTGAAGGGGCTGTGCTTGATTGAGTCCACATTGTTGTACTAAGAGTCTGGGTCCCAGAGGTGTAAGGGTAGTTCTCCCATAGCCTTGCCCAAAATTCGACTGTATTTTTATCGGATTGGTTTGTATCATGCGACAGTCACGCACTGTTGCATCGGGGATTGTTGCTTCCTCTACAAGGCATAGTTATTTTGCCAACATCTTTCGCATTTTAAATATCACACGCTGGCTAAAGAATTACACAAATTGGTGGTTTTGGCTGTATATAGAATTTTATAGCACTGACTCAGAATGCACGGTGATGTTTTTGTTATGCATTTTGTAAGCATGACTGAAATATTCTATTGTCACATGTACAGTCAATATAACGAGTTTATTACATCATGGTTTAAGGTATTTTAATTGTTGATTAGTTGTATTCCATGCATTAATGCTTGCAAGTTGTACATATTCAAAAGTCACAATCTTATGGTTTTTCTTGCATTATTATACTTTTCGCTACTTTGTTACTTACTTGTGCAAGCGTTAACTACAGATTATTGACAGATATTCAGACTATGCTTATGCAGGGTGGCTTAAAAAGGGCCGTTGAACACTTGTGAGTCAAAAAGGTGCCATAATTCTCTATTTCCATATGCTGACTGACTATCGAATTCTTTCACCACTGGAATCAACACCAATTTTTAAAGCATAGTCAATCATTAACGATCCCACGATGCTGTAAATGTGTTGCTTCACTACCTTGTGAAATACTTGGTATCTTTTTGAGTAATCATTGGCAACGTCTCGGGTTTTTTTGTACCACTGTGTAGGCTGAATGGTTTCTGATCATAAACCATTATATTCCACCCGTGAACATAGGGGGGGGGAGTGCAAGCTTACAGGCTTGTAGCTCATTGTAGAAATATGCCAGAAGTAACTCGGCTGACGCCGTGAACAGTTGTGTATAATGAGCATCAACGTGATTGAAATTAAAACCTACACTGATTCTGTTTCATGTTGAAGTCAGTTTCATGTTCATTACCAGACTATTGAGCTGGTATTTGTTAGCACCACTGCGAAATAGCAGGATGGCAAGTGTTCCAGTCTCGATGCAATATTGACTTAAATGTTCCAGAGACGCCGATGGTTGGCATATATACCGTGTCCAGAAACAAAGGTGTCACTCTATTTTTCCTCTAACTTTGCCAAATACTGACCATTTTCAAAATTCTTTCACCGACACTTAGCAGGAAATTTGTTGTAAAGCGATAATAAAAACCTGCCCATGTGGCCGAGTGGTCAGCGCGCTAGGTCGCCATGTGCTGTACAGCGTGACGCGCGCAGTGGCCGAGGTTTGCGCCTCAGCCAGGGCACGTCCGCCTACCAAAGAATTATTTCTAATGATTCCTATGCACATAATGAACACAGAGTTAATCCCAGGCAAGTAAGAGGGTTCGAAGGTGTCAGCCGCGCTGACCTGAGAACCGAAGCAGATAGATGTGCCTAAGTCCCCTGGCTAGGCGCTGAAGAAATGCCAGTCCGGGCTTAACCAGACAGTAGGCCACGCCTAGAGGGGGTGCACTTAGAAATACCTGACAAGCTGTTCACGCCTACTTAACCCTTCCTCCACCCTACACAACTCGCACATACACCGCACACACCTACCAATTCCCCTCCTCTCCCTGGGCTGGCGCATTGGACCGACATAAAGGTCTCAGCGCTAGGGTCTAGAGTAGGCTGGACCCCTGCCCACAAAGAACGAACGAACGATGATAAAATATCCTACCACCCGTCAAATGCATCACTACAGTGAAATATTAATGTCAGAAAAACAGCAAAAACCTGAATCTTGTGTGGTGACTAATCACACGGTAGTGTAGCAATTTGATTTAGGAATGGTGGGATCTTTGTTATAAATTTACTGCTGAAAATAAATTTACTCCTTGAAACAGGGGCGGATCCAAGAGTAGAGATTGGAGGGGGCCATATGGCGAGCGCGGAGGTCTGGGGTCTGTGCCCCCAGCGGGGTCCAGGGGCAGGGCCCCTGGTCGGGGCGATGCCCCCCTGAAGCTGAACGCTTTTTGGTGTTGTCATATGTCTGAAATGGCGCTAAACTGCTATGTTTATGAGCTGTTTTATGGTCATTAATGGTAGCTGCAGTACCAACA
>Ga0209780_1001374_pt1 | contig 15867 bp, 6 predicted proteins | sample WorMetexBAHAMAS2_FD_187384 | JGI IMG/M metagenome (GOLD analysis project Ga0209780, IMG submission 187384) | Marine gutless worms symbiont microbial communities from Max Planck institute for Marine Microbiology, Germany - Inanidrilus exumae... | ecosystem: Host-associated > Annelida > Digestive... | reverse complement strand
GACGGACAGACACACGCACACACACACACACACACACACACACGGACAGACGCAAAACGATTTTATTATCTGTCCCATGCTATGCTATAGCTATGGGGCAGATAATTATCAAGATTCTACTCAGTACCGATTCTAGTTTATCTTGACTTTCTCACGTCGATGTCATTCTTTCCACGTCATCTAAGCGACTTCACCTGCTGAAGTTTTACGTGTAAAAGCGAGCTTATGTCCCAAACCCAATCGCTGCCCTTCCGTCTAGTTCAGAGCTTTATTCGGCCGTCGACGAAGTTTCCATCCGCCTTTAAACTAAAAGTCATTTCGTCATACAAACGGTTGCACTTTGGAATGACAACAAATGGTTGATCGAACTTTTGCTTATCATTCCAAATGGCCCGCTTAATTTGCAAGCCGAAGTCGTTCATGAAAGTAAATGTATACCGTCGGCGTGAAAGCAGGTGCTTTTTTTTGGAAGTATTCGGGTTTACTTAGCTGAGATTGCCGGCTAGTCAGCCAACATTTTGAGCTGCATTGTATAGTGACGTAATACGTATGGTGTTACTGTTTGTGTAGGCCTGCTCCAAGAACAGCTTGAACACAATGCAGACAAGGATGTCACCCTAGCGGGACGTAACCGTACTGGCCCGCCGTACAGCATCGGCCGCCCGACCGCCCACGCGCCCGGCGGCCGGCTGGCCCTCACACCGGCCGCGCTACAGACGACGACGACGACAGACGACAGACACCAGACAGTAAAACAATACTGGCCCATTAGGCGGGCCAGTAATAAAATGCACTAGAATCACAACACGAAATAACTGGTCTTGGTGTAGTTTGCGCGAACGTAAACGAGTGAAACTCCGTCGACTGTATAGCGAACATCGCTTTTAATGTTTTAACGTTTATTGTAGGAATGTGGTAGTACTGGTCTACCATGGACTGTCGCTGAGCGCTGGACAACTGGCTGGCAACTTATATGTCAACAGCTTTATCAGCGGATTGGTCGAGATACCCGCCTATACGTCTGCTTTCTTTACCGCGCAAAAGTAATGCACGTAACTTGCTTACGTGAGTGGTGAGACGGCAGTATTGTAATGCTGTGTTCCAAACATATCATTTTTTCTCGTTTCAATTTGAGCAGTAAAATTCTTTCGTTTGTCCTAGAAACGTCGAAACGAAAAAAATCAGCTCAGAACTGTACGAAAGGCACAGTTTCTAAATAACACAAATTACACGTTTCGTCGAACAGTATATACATTATAGCATTTTCCTGCCTTTTAGCAGCCAAGATGGGGGGGTGTAAAAGTAGCCCTATGCCAATTGTCCACTAACCAAATCGATAACTAAAGACTGAACTTTTAAGAAGTGTGTAGGCCTAAATAGAGCAGAAGATGATAGGTGCTATGTAATTGTATTGCTGTAGATTTGGAAGAAGAAAGTCATTAATAGCGTATTACGCGGTTTCTGGTATAACTCTTATATTGTCGCAAGTGATTCCAGAGCATGCAGGTAACCTAGTGTATACGCTTGTATAGTTGACATTGTACCTTAGCTGATTTCTTACAATAAGATTGTTACATGCATTAAGTAATTTTAATATTAAAGGCGCGACTTGACCTGAATTATGTTGAAAGCGCCGTTAAACCCCAAACAATTAATCAACCAACCAATTTTTACCGCGCGACGCTATTCTAGTGCGGTATTAGCTGCCATCGCGTGTCTGTCCGTCCGTCAGCCCGTCTGTCACAAGCCGGCACTGCACCAACGGCTAAACCTAGCATCATGCAAACAACGCCATACGGTAGCCCAGACACTCTAGTTTCTGATGCCAAAGATCTCGGCGGCGAAATTTCCTTGGGGTCCCCGTAATCGCGGGCGCCAGTTAGCGGTAAAATAGGTCAAAATCGGCTATTTTTGACCTCACTGCTATTTACTCATCCTAATGTCGATCGTCGTCTTAAGCCTATCACTGAATCTACAGATATTTGGCACATTAAAGTTTTGTTTGGTTGAGTGTATAGGCGGATCTAACCCTCCACTTTGGCGGAACAACTTTTCCTTTTTTCTGCCGTGTTTTTTTCTTTTATACCCTTCCTATTCCTGGCTCTATACCCACTAATTTCCGCTGCCTTTTTATTTCCGGCGCTTTTTCCTATTATCCCAATCCTCCATTTCCTTCATTCTTTCTCTCCTTCTTTTCTTCCCTAGCATTAACCCCTGAAATACAATTAAAAAGGTTTGAAGAGCATGTAAGCTGTCCTTCGGGTCCAGGCAAAGGCTGGCACCATGGCCTCTTGTGCTTAGAAACTGCCACTTAATCGAATTTTTGTCAGATATTGGCGAGTCCAATGTATTTGACAGTGCACCTGTAATCCTGAAATGGGTGACTGTTTGCATATGAGGGACCATGCCCCTTTGGCTGGCTTTAAATCCACATATGGTTCAGTAAGCGAGTGTTTGTTTCTTGCGCATAGCGAACAACGTGTCGCTAGTTTCGGTGAGAATAACATTCAGCATGATCGCCAAGTGCGCCATCTCCGGGGCGTTCGCCATTGTTTTTCTCTACGCACCGGAAATCTTTCCTACGACGATCAGGTCTGGCCGACTTGCGCTATACGGAACTACATCTTTATTCGACAACAATTCAGAACACAAAGCCACAGTTAACGTTTTGATTTTGCCTTTTTCTTTTTTCTTTTGTCTGCTTCTCTGTCTGACTAAACTATACTATATCTGTAGTCTAACTTTGTCACCAGGAGTATTCAAAGGTTGTAGGCCTAGACGACTTGCATGAAATTTTGCGGGAAAAAAAGTTTTGGGGCAAATAACTGTCGATTACGTTTCCGAGGATGAACTGCTTACAAATTTTAAAATCGAAATAGAAATAACATAGAAAAAATGTATGAGTGACGAAACGTATAAATATTCACTAGGCATAGGACATTTATCTTGGGAGCTATTTGCCTTGCGCTGTGAAAGATCAAGCGAACAATCCGTACACGTTTGAAGACATGCTTCATTCGCTCCGTGTGCCAACTGAAAACGTTTAATGATGCGGATGGAGGACTGGAAGGAAGGGTGGTGAGTGCAACAAATAATAAACATTTTAGTGAGTGTATTATCAGAGTTTGGAACAGTCTACCACCAAGTTAGTTTTGAGTCATTATTGTCGTTCAAAATTTTTTTGGGTAACGTCAACCTCGGTATACATACCAAATAATGATCGTTATTTTCTTTTTCTTTTTTATTATCGTTGTATTTAGTTTTTAAGTTACGTCTAATCTTGTGTGTATTACTTTCATACGCATGCCTCTGTTGACTGTGTTGCATGTAAGTGGCGCTACCCGCCCTTTGCCACGTTGATTTTAAATAAATAAAGTAGTGTTTTTTTTACACTTTGTGCCACATGCATTCTATTCATATGTCAGAGTGTCACTTCGCCATTTCGAATACCGTCTATCTCAAAAGATGCATTCCAAACAATATGCCATGTTGATTCGTCATTAAACTGTGTCATTTCGATCGTTTCCCTTGATCATCACTACAGCGCTGCATTTCGTCCTGGCGAGACAATGCTTAGAATTACTTCAGATATGTCTGCTAAACGACTAACATTCCAACAGTTCGAGTCTATAGATCTGTGGTGCCAATTCCGCTTTTACGCCTGAATTTTTCCCCGAGGAATATTATAATAAGCGGTCGAGTGGTGTGCAGGAGTCAGGCTGCGGGGATCTCTTCGTTCGCTGGTCGCATCGGAGGACTAATCGCTCCGTTCACGTCGCTCATGGTGAGAATTTTATTGTGCTCCACTTTTCTCCCCGCGAAAGCGAGGAACTATGTTTTTACCGACATTGGTTTGTGTGTCTGTCTGTCTGTTTGTGTGTGTGTGTCGGTGACCACGATAACTAAAAGGATTGTGGACGGATTTGTGCCAAATTTTATGGAAAGGTTCCTAGGGGGAAAGGGTAGACCAAGTTCGTGTTTCGTTACGATCGGTCAAAAAACTCCGTAAACCGGCGATTGTTTACATTTTATATTTCTAATAGAAAGTGTGGCAAGCGTTGCCAAGTGTTGGCGACAAAACCCTCAAATTTCGCTTTTGCGGGGAGTTGTACTTCAGAGTACTTTCCATCTAGTTAGTCTGTTAATTCTTGTACTGCGATGTCAGCGGTTGTTTTACCCTATCGTCAATTGTTTTTCCCGGGCTCTGATTTGCTACTATCAACCTGCCTACCAAATTTGAAGTCTCTACCTCCGCCCACAAAATACGAAGATATGAAATTGATACAAAATTTGGAAAAATGGTTGGTTTTGGGTAGTTTGAAGTCACTCAAGGTTACTGAAAATAGTGCCAATCGATAGAGAACATGTACGCGTTCCTATTAGCCTTCCATGGTAGCTATGTTATATCTTGCACCGTTGCTGAGATATAGCAGATATTGGTTGAAAGTCGCCGATTTGAACCTACCCCCACCTCTATTTTGGCCCCCGTTTCGGGTAACCCCGTTGGAATTTTGCCGATATCTTTCGCATTGACAAACTAGAGTATCTGCGCTATCGTATGGCGTTGTTTGGGTGATACTAGGTTCAGCCATCTTAGTAGAACTCCGACTTGTGACGGACAGACGGAAGGACGTACGGACACACGACGACAGCACCGCGCTAGCGTAGCGTCGCGGGTTAAAAAGCGTTAAATATACACGATGTGTTAACGTTTGCAGGCCAAAGAGTTGCCGTGGTTGCCGGGTCTGTTGTTCGGTGGACTGTCGACGGCTGCCGGCCTGCTGACGCTACTGCTGCCCGAGACGCTAGGTCGACCACTGCCGCAGACGATCGAAGACATCGAACAGTGGTACAAACAGCCAGCTGGGGCGAAGTCTGCGGACAGCGGCGACCAGCAGGAGATGAGTTCGATGAAGAGCGACCATCTAAACAACGACACATTAGCTTAGCGACGCACGACATCCATCCAACGGACGATTGAACACTCTGACCGATTTATGAATTCATTTCACCGTTAAGCCCGGTCCACACCAGCAAAAATGTCGAAGCAATCGGCAACTTTATTGCCTGTTGCTTCGACATTGTTGCTGGTGTGGTCGGGGTATAGACTCACTAGTAAATTTGTGGTGAATTCATAATGAAATATCTCATCATGACATCACATCTCAGAGAGGTCACTTCATGGGAATGTAGTGGACAAGCGTGCTCTCACTGTTGTATATATTGTTTGTGCCAGCAAAGAGAAGTCACTGGCTGGACGACACTTGCTGTGGTGTGGTCGTGTGCTTAATTTTAGGCCAAAACAGGTAGGCCTAGTAGCCAACAGCCATGTTTTGTATACAAAATAACAAGGCCCATTAATTTTAACCTCAGTATCAACATAACGAGAAGCTACGCTACCGCAGAGGGACCGCGCGACGCGCTATGTCAATTGAAATGCTGTCAACTAAACATGCACAGCGCTGTAGGCCTACAGAAAATCACAATTTTACAAAGGCTTGTATCAGACGAATTACCTTGAAGGTCACTGAAGCTTATCGAGATTGGCTGCATTAGATAAGCCCACATATCAATTCCTAGTGGTTTGTTGTAATAACGACTTCATCTGGCACCATTTTCGAGATATTATCACTCAAGCTCAGCAGACGGTTTAAATGTTTAGAGTGATTTTGATAGTATTTTTTCTGTATTGTGATGATTTTGCTGATCATACTGGACTGGCGATGCTGATTTTTGTACACGATTCTGGTGATCGAAGATTAACGATTCGATTCACTTGAGGTGGTGTGGTCGTGGTGTGGCTTAATTTTAGACCAAAACATACAAAATAACTAGGCTCATTAATTTTGACCTAAGTATCAACAAAACGCAGATATATGTAATATTGGACTCAGCTACTGACAAGGCTGAGAACTAGACAAGGGAAAGAACCTGCAGTCGGTAGCCTATATAAAAATAGTGTCCTTTGTGGGACCTTTAGATCCGTGAGGCAGTCGGTTGAAGACCAGGAAACTCAAAAGCTGTGACAGTAGATACCGCCAACGTTAATTAGCTGTAGAGCAACTCACATGTCGAGGGTTCCGTTGCACAAAGGTTTCATCTAAAAAAATCATTTTTTTTTAAAACGAGTTTTTGTGTTTATCAAGTCTCACTTCTTGATTTGTACCAACACGGTCTGACAATTGCATATTTATTTTTACACCTTTAGAATCGCATTCGAAAGTTCTTTCCAATTGTACATTTTTAAAGTTGCTAATTTACAAAAACTATGGCAATTCTGGCATAAAATGTGTAGATAGGACCTTTGTCCACGGAACCCTCGACGTAGAGTGCGAGAAGCAATAAGGCAAACGTATATCAATTCATTATTTATTTATATTGTTATCACATAATAACAATCATAATGACAAACAGACCCACTGCAGCAAACCGACTCGCAACGCAGTCGGTGTCTTGCTAATTCATGGCGACGAACTCCCCCGTCCACACCAGCAACATTGTCGAAGCAACATTCGACTTTGTTGCTACAAACGAAAGCAATGTCGAACGATTCTATTGTAAAATTTCTTCCTTTCGACAATGTCGAAACAAATTGAACATGTTCAATTTGTTTCGACTTTGTCGAAAGGACGAAATTTCGTTCGACATTGTTGCCCAAAACGGCAACAATATCGAAGCAACATTCGACACTGTCGAAAGAATCGTTCAACTTGTAGCGTTCGACAATGTTGCTTCGACATTGTTGCTAGTATGGACGGGGCTTAACTCAGAATGCGGACGCTGTCAAAGCTTCTCTCGCGCATGCGCTGTTCGCTAGCAGCCAGCATCGGCGCTGATGCCAGGTAGTAGCGGTGAGGGAAACTTCCGTTCCCCCACGAACCCTCATTGTTTGGGTTCGGAGAAGTGAGAACATCAGAACGACCGGTGATCGCTTGCAAACTGACCGTTCAGCGTCATCATCCAAATGATATTCCTGCGCCGATAATGGCAGCAGCCTGTTTGAATTATTACTGGCCTGCCTAATGGGTCAGTATTGTTTTGCTGGCTGACGTCTGTCGTCGTCGTCTGTCGTCGTCTGTAACGATGCCGGCGTGCGGGCCGGTTGGCCGCCGGGCGTGGGCGGCCGACACTGCACGGCGGGCCAGTACGGTTACGTCCCGTTAGGGCGACACCTTGTTTAGAGTGATTTGAATAGTATTTGTGATGATTTTGCTGATCATACTGGACTGATGATACTGATTTTTGTACATGATTCTGGTGGTCGGAGATTAATGATTCGATTCATTAATAAATCTGGACTTTCTAAGAGGAGGTCGTCGATACACCGGCGCTGAACTGTGAAGCCTTCGATCAACCAACGCCTTAGGCCGTCACGCACTCGTACGGTAGTGCGAGAGTGTTGTTAAGGACGACGATCAGAGTCTCCCCGCCACCCTAAACCCCATATCCGAACGTCACCTAATTTTATGTAGGTGATAATTGTGCAGAGGATGTCTACCATTGTGCAAAATTTTACCCATATCGCATTAGGCCTAGGGATTTTGTTTCTGTGCATGCGTAACTTCGCGCATCTAAACGTTTACTCGTATATTTTTGGGGTTCTTAAAATCACCTCCCGCTCTGCTTGAAATCTTGGCTTTATCTTTGACTAACATCTTACCTTCTCTGGCCAAATTACATCTCTCTCCAAAGCTTGTTACTATCACATTCGTCAACTTCGCTGTATCCGGTCTTACCTCAACTCGTCAACTGCCTGTACCATTGCTACATCTATCGTTCGCTCCAAACTTGATTACTGTAATACTACTATAAATTCCCTAAGTCTTAGTCATCCCGTCTCCAGCAGATTCATCCAATTCAGATAGCGAAAAAAATTCCGTGTAGACGGATCGTTGGAATTATGTCCGATTTTTGCTAACTTTTCGCAATTTCACTGTGTTTACTAAAGACTGGACTATGCAGAACGCTGGTTGCAGCAACAAAGGCAGCCACTGTATCATAGACAGGTAGCGACTAGTAACTGTAACTAGTTACACTTCTGAGTAACTAGCCCAACGTTGTTTTTTTCTAATTGAAACAAGAACTCACCAGGAGATAAGATAGCGAACGCACACGTACTTCAAAATACCAAAAAAGAGTACCTACTTCGTTTAACAAATCAGACGACAGCTAGGCAATTACTGCGCATTAAGTCTTGAATTTGTGAATCTGCTACAAAATTTCTACCTTGCAGTTATAGGATATTTATACCGTGAGCGTCGCGCGGTCCCTCTGCAGATGTTTACTACTATAGACATAGTGATCATAAATTGTCCATAGTTATGGCTTTGTCAACCACTTTTACGCAATGCGCCCCGGAAACTACCAAATTCTGTAAAATAACGCAAAATAAGGTCATTTCGCCGTCCAAGGTCACTCAAGGTCACCAATTTTGGTACCAATCGAAAGCTCATATACGACTTTCTATCAGTGATTAATACTAACTTACCTGTTATCTTGCACCGTTTGCAAGATATAGCCTTCAAAATGTCAAAAATCTCTATATTTGGCTATCCCTCTTGCGTTTAAACCCCTCTGACGGAGTGGTTCCCCTGGAACGATCTCCGTAAAATTTTCAGTGAATCTCAACGGATGGCCAAGATACCAAATGGCGAAGAAACATTGCCGAAAATTTCAACCGGCTGAGTAGGGCGCACGAATGTTACAGACAGACACGCGACAGACGGACGGGCGATAGCATAGTTATAGCGAACGTGAACGTGAGTTCACGTTCGCTAAAAATGAAAAGCCAACAATTCCCTGATTTTGTTATCTTATCTATCGCAATGGTTTTTTAAAATGCCACGGACACTTGGGTGTGAAGGAGTGAAGGGAGCTAGTGCAGTCAAGCGATGAAGCGCTTGGAGACTGTGTTTAGGCCTAGATGTCTTCCGCCGGCAGTCATCCGATAGTCGTTTGTTGTAGATTGTGATATGTAGGCCTAACTACAAACGATAATGCTGCGCGAAGACTAAAATGTCGCTGTTGTTTAGCGCTGCAGCCACACTGCGTGCCCCCACCCTGTCCTATTGCACCAATCTATCACGCTGTGCCTTTATAATAGAGTGACACGAAGCATACAACTTGTCGCTGCCCGCTGGGTGACTGACTGTTTACAGTATTTTTAGTTTTTACGGACATTATGCCAAACCGCGAAACCCGCATCCTATTTTGGCCAAAGTAACGAAAAGTAACGATCCATTCCCGTCACTAGTTACCTATAAAAGTTACTATTTGCGGTAACGCGCATAGTTACTACCCAACACTAGAAAAGAAAATAGTGCATTAAAGATTTTCTCATTTTCTGTAAGTGGAAAATAATAAAGATATGTTCGCATTCCATTTTCAGTTTTTCTATTTTCAGTGATAAGCGAAAATATCGGAATGTACACGGAACGTAGCGTACCACTCTTGATTCTTGCTACCCAGTTCATATATAGTCTATACTCTATCAGTAAGAAGTAGGAATGGTGGACACGGCAACAACCTTGAACTGGGTCGTTGTGTCATTTCAGTAGAGTACTGACGCGGCCGTGCGATTAACAGAGCTTACCACTTTGTCATTCATGCAAGCACGTCAGCTGCGTTAGTAGGCCAACTGTTCATTCGTAGCCATACGGTCACCACACAGACACGCATGTGGAATGTATGTCGCCCACAAACAGGCGCCGTGGGTTCGATATACACTGCATCACAGAAAACTCTGTCTATAACTTTCTGAACGAACCGATTTTGGTAGTTTTTCTGGCACGCAGAATCCGGAAGAAATCTGAAGTAAAAGTTAGCTGCCAGACGATACGTTACGATACGATATATTTACGTGCGCTCCAAAGCTGACAAAATGGCCAGCTTAGTCTAGCGCACGGCACAGAAACAAAAAATTAAGGGGAAAAACTAAAAACAAAAACCGATTAGCTCAGAAGAAACGGTACAGGCAAAAGTCCGAACCTGAAAATGTGTCCGCACTATCTTGTAAAGTGCGGAACTCGTTTTTCCGATCGAAGTTCTATTTCCCTCAAGAAGTGGATGGCGTTAATAAGCAAGCTGGCGATCACAACTCGAATTTCATGCAAGCAACATCATAGAAACTGTTAAAATAAACACTGTCTGTGTTGATACACGCTTCAATTTTTAGCACCGATCAGTTTTTGATTTTTTAATAATAACAATAACTGAGATGATATTTATGGTGCTGTCATCATGGCAAAGCCATTGCAAGAGTTCACCCGGTTCATTTGATGAATGCAGACTCAGCGCCGAGGTAACCGCCAACTTTGAGACCAAGCCAACCGACTTTGACTGCGAGTCCGCCGGAAATGGCAGTTACCATCCGCATCCACCATCGCCATTTATTATTACCCAGCCCTAAAACTGATACTTATTTTACCGTCCCGTGGAGGGTGATAGGCTGAGTCGAGTCGAGGACAGTTGGTATGTCAGATTATTGACGAAATGTGGCGTGTCACGACAATCGGCCATATCTCCGGAACGGTTTGACCGATCTTCGAGAAATTTGGCACGATGACGCATTTTTGGCCTCCGAACCGGACCGGAAGTTAAAATTTTTAACCTTTAAAAATCCAAGGTGGCGGACGGCCGCCATTTCAAAAAATGGAAAATCGGCCATAGAACAATATCTATTAATGCGAATTCTTGTTCGTGTCAAAAGTGACATACACCGAGTAAGCAAAAGTAGAATTATATGCTGCGCTATCTAGTTTACCTATTTCACCTAATAAAACCGCAAAAAAATATAAAAACAAAAACTGGCTTCAGTCTCTCTTCATTGTAAAAGCCGCCGTTCTAAAACAGCAAGTATCAAAATTTTATCCTCAAATTCTAAGCACAGAAGATAGCTTTTACTTTTATGACAAGCTGAAATAAATGTGATCGCTAGCTTCTGTGCGTTGAATTTGCGGATAAAATTGTGATATTTGCTGTTTTAAAACGGCGGCTTTTACAATGAAGAGAAACTGAAGCCAGTTTTTGTTTTTATAATGTCCATTAACTTTAGCCCCAGGTTCAGCAGAAAATGAAGCTGGTACAGTAGTGTTTCCACTCCGCGAACGAGATCATTAGGCCTACAGACTCGGTGAAAGTGAGATGCCTGCCTGCGTGTAAGACATACATCGCTGATATCGCGTTTCTTGGTTTTCATCGGCGCTTGTATGTTAATAGGATAGGCACGATTGACAATTATAGGTGAAATAAAATTACACGTAATTTCAATTAAGAAAGAAAGAAAGAAAGAACTCCCATAGAATTGCACATATCAAAAACGCTTAGAATCGGCTGGTCGTTGCGTACGTCATCACTGGCCCGCCTACACATTGTATAGGGAGCCAGACTAGCAACTGTCGCTGGCGTCTGTCGTCGTCTGTCGTCTGTCGTATGTACATGCATACATAAGAGTTTTTTGTACAGTATATCGCATATAAATTCGATAGAGTCACTATGCGCTTAACACTCGCATGTGCAACGTAACTCACACGCGACGGCGGGTCAGTAGTGTTACGTCCCGTTAGGGCGACACTTTGTTCTAAAAACAGTGTCGGACGTTTTTGGAGCGCAGTGTATAGTGAAAGCTGGTTTACCGCTATACGGGTCACGCGCTGGCGGAGCTGTAAGTGCAAATTTACGTTACAATAGCGAATAGCCGAATGCGGCTATTGGCTATTGTAACGTGAATTTGTACATGTGACTTTAGACGACTATGGAACACTAGCGGCCGCGCAGGTTAGTAGCTTACTATCGTCTAACAATGTATTGTGCCCGATACGATATTATACGATACGATAATACGATATATTTACGTGCGCTCAAAAGCTGCCGAGATGGCCAGCACGGCACAGAAACGGAAAAAGAAAAGTTAAAAACAACAAGAACTCATCAGTAGATGAGATAGCGAACGTGAACTTTTTTACGACGATATCGCACACGTACTCAAAGATAGGACAGATGGCAACCGATGATGGCGAGTAATATCACCTTTTTAATGATTTTTGCGGTTTTTTGATCTGTCGCCGTTAACATTGTGTCTAAATCGTTGTTTTAGGCCGTATCTTCCTATTGCGACAAATATCACACGTAGCGTGGTCTGTGTGCCTGTTTATGTGTTGGTCACACGGGTGTTCGGCAAAAACGGCTGAACCGATCGATATGCCATTTGGGGTGGTACTCGGGTGCGCGTAAAGAACCATGTAAGGACCATGACATTTATCAAGGGCAGTTGATAGTGCATGTGTGCCTTGCTGTCCTGCCACTTTGTACGCTGTTTTGTTGTGGCTTTATCTGTTGTCTGCATTTGGCAAAATTAATTACATACATCCATACATGTATAAGATGGAGGTCCAGTTCCCCCATGGGAAGAGACAGTTTTTGCGGGTTGTCCGGTCCACTGAGAATCATCGAGTCACTGCTGCGCGCCGCAGACGAGATTCCACGTGTCACAGAAATCCGCCAGGAGTTTCGGGACCATTGGAGAGTCGAAATTTGGCCATTCTCATTACTTTGGCTATTCTCTTCTTCAACTACCGAACAAGCAGTAATACAGATCTATGTGCTTATATTTTCGCTCATATGATATGATATATATGATATAATATGACTGCTATTTAGTTGGCCGTTCATCAACATGTCTGTGCCTATAATGGCGTATCTAACGCGGCCTCATACAACCGGCTGCTGCTGCTGCTGGTGGTGGTGGTGATGGTGATGTAGACGTAGAGAAAGATGGAGGTGGACGAGGCGCTTGGAAAGCTCGGAACTATCGGACGATGGCAAATACTTTATTATACGATGATCGGCATCGCCCGCGGCTTCCCGCCCTGCTTTCATACGCTTGCCATAATCTTCATCGGTAAATGAGTGTCTTGGTGTTTTGTAACTTTTTTATGTCCTCGCAACCCGACATTGTGGGAAAAGGCATTGTTTTAGGCTGTCCCGTTCTCCAGTTCGTTCGTTCGTTCGTTCGTCCGATCTGATACTGTTACCACAATATCTCATGAATGTCTTGAACAGTTTTGATAAAACTGACCTTAATTATATTCTGGAGGTCAACGGTCAAAGGTCAAGGTCACAGCAGGCTATCGACGTCAAATCATGTGAACACCATATATCGTGAACTACACTCGAGCAATATCGATGAAACTTAACAGGGAATAACTACTGGCAACTACCAACGACCTGGTTAGATGTTGAAGGTCAAAGATCAAAGGTCAATGTCACACCGTGGTTCAAGTATGTGGTGTAGTAGAAGGCATCCGCGAAGACGCTGGGGCGTCAAAGTCCATCTTGTCAATGACAATGACAATGATTAATTTGTTCAAATGATACAATAGCAACGATAGCAATAAAACATAAAACATTTCAACTGGACAAACCAGGCTGGATAGCAGCACTTGGATGCCCACAAAAGGAAAGAAAAATACATTATGGTTAAAAACATTTAAGAAAACCAGAAAAATTAACTAACTTAATGGAACGCTTAAAACTAGAGAGTAAGTTAAAATTTACAATATCCGGCGGTAATGTGTTCCACAAATTTACAATGCGCTCGGTAAAAAATTAGATCTAGGATTAACACTACAGTATCTTTTACGCAACTTGAAACTATGTCCACGAGTGGCTGATTGTATTAGGCGAACAGACATATTATTGCGCGGTGTTTATGTATAGCTTATAATGCGCAGTTACATCATACCACAGTATAGCATGGTAGTGCTTACACTATTGTAAGAACGACTAGCTATTCATTATGGAGAATGGCAAAATTGGCACCTTACTTTGACCAAAACGAGCGCTTGCAGGTTGTTCAACGTAGGGCTATTAACAGTATTTTTGTTATTCCTCTTCTGTCCTTCTCCCGCCGTATAACCCGTAGTTAGGGAATGTCAGCAAAATTTAGTCGCAGTTAGAAATAAGAACAGCCAAATTTCTGCAAGCCTTTTCTGCGACAAAGAATACATTATGCTTGTTGTTCAAACAGCGTGCAGTCACGCATCTTGAGTTGATGGTATATTTGGCAAATGCAAACCAAACGTCATTCGTAGTGCAAGTCAGCTGGCACGCACATAACGTTGTAAATAACGAGCTAATTTATATCACTTTGTGTACTTTTGCACAATATTCCTTTGATTTTGTGTGTGACTTTTTGTGCGTCTGTCTTTTTTGCTTTTCTATTATTGCTACCAGATTTCTGGCGAATAAAGGTAAATATATGCATATGGTATGAAGGGGCGTGGCCGGAGCATCACTGTAAGGTTCCAGATGGCGCATTGATCAACGCCACGATACCAATGAAAGAGGATGGTTCGTACGACAGCTGTCATGTGTACATTGATGGATACAGAAACGAGACGACCAAGTGTAACGAATGGCAGTACAACAATGGCGATATCGGACCTACAATTGTTGGGAAGGTAATAAATATTTTACTTCGCTCCCAGGCTAGGCCCATGTGAACGTACAGTGTTCAATATCGCTATTCGTATCATTGTTTAATGTGGCGCGGTGGCGCAACGGGTAGAGCGTTGGACGTGTAATCAACAGGTCGTGGGTTCAAATCCTACTCGGGGCAAAAGATGCGTAACAACATTGGGCCAGAACTGTTGTTCACACTTATGTGCCTCTGTCACCAAGCAGTAAAACTTGGTACCGGCCAAGGGCGGTGATGCTCTGCGGCTGGGAAGGTAATTGCAGGCCTGGCGGAAAGTAATGGTAGCCTACCGCCGGGTGGATGACTTAAGTCACCTGCGGGCTGACTGCCTGTACACCGGGATCAGCTCCCGGCCCAACGCTCGGTAACGAGTATGGGAAGCCTTTACCATTACCTTCGTCATCTTGTTATGTCCGGTTATTCCACTTTGTTTAGTCGCTGACTTCTCATCGCAAGCGCGGGAGCAAGCTTATTCTCCTTTACCCACTGCGACCCAGTGCCGTCCTGTCCACAGAGGATGTCTATCATCTCCAACCATTCTATATTCGTGGCTTTGTGTGATCGTACCGCGTAGGAATAACATTCAACAACAACAATGATGACATATTTCACGTCCACATGTTTGTTTGCGACTACGCCAACAGAAAATTCACTTGTCATCAGCTCAGTTATCGGCGAAGTGCAAACGTTTTGTGACGTTACCATGCCGCGTAGGTAAAAGGCACCCTACATCACACACGGCTTTGGAATTTCATCAAAATCTTTGGCGCGAGAAAGCAATAGTCCGTAGGCTAAACACGGTGTTGGTTTTAGATTTTTAACACAACGTGCGATAGACGGACAGACGGACAAAATTGCTATATCAATGTCGCTCTCAGCATGGCCCTCAGCACTGCCACTGACATACATACATACATACATGCAAACAAATTTATATAACGCCAAAATCGTGGAAACGAATCAGAGGGCGCTGGCGCAGGTGACTAGACAGTAACAGCAGACTGGAAGAAGTGTGACTTTAGTTGACGCTTGAACGTTGAGTGTCTGTCTATAAAGCGAATATGTTCAGGTAAAGAGTTCCAGGTTGACGGTGCGGAAACAGAAAAGAGCGCGAGGAGAAGTGACTTGTAACAGCCGTTGGTATTGATAGAAGATACGTGTTTCAGGAACATAGAGTTCGCGCTAAAACGTATGAAGGGGAAGGTAACGTAGGAAGGTACGTACTACTTAATCCTCACCAGTCAGCCTACTGTAAACATCATTCCACTGAAACTGCTCTGCTCTACATTCACGATCATCTCATTAATGCAATAGGATCACAAAAAGTATCATGCCTTTGCCTTCTCGATCTCTCTGCTGCCTTTAACACCATCGACCACAACATCTTAATC
>Ga0209780_1001373_pt1 | contig 15869 bp, 17 predicted proteins | sample WorMetexBAHAMAS2_FD_187384 | JGI IMG/M metagenome (GOLD analysis project Ga0209780, IMG submission 187384) | Marine gutless worms symbiont microbial communities from Max Planck institute for Marine Microbiology, Germany - Inanidrilus exumae... | ecosystem: Host-associated > Annelida > Digestive... | reverse complement strand
CACGCCCTGGCGACGTCTCTGACGTGGCTATCGAACCGGAGGTGCGAGTCGAGCGTCACGCCGAGCGACTTCAGCTTGGGTGCGACCCGCAGCGTGCTACATTAATGACGCATAACGCTCACACTCCACTTGTGTCATTTAAGTTGTGTAACAAATCCACAACAAATCACACAAATGAGTTTGATACTGAAATAACAATGTCATCACTTGTATATAATATGCCCATAGAAACGTCAACGCACAACCTGAAAATACGTTGTAAAAAACACAACATTTGATTTTCGTATTGCGTAATTGTTATTTCGCAGACAGTGAGAAAACTACGCATTTTCAACGACAGCATATACCGCGAGACTCCGCATCGAGTGAACGTCGGACCCGTCTGAGCTGACGAAGCCAGTAGAAGCAGGTCGCGCAAACGTTGGCAACGTGCTTGTCGAGAAACGGGTCTGATGTTATTGTTACATTTAGCTATTTTGGTACAATACCGGCTTGTGACAGACGGACGGACAAACAGACACACGACCACAACATACACTGCACTATCACAGCGTCGCGCGGTAAAAATTATGGTCCCAATTGGTGGTCGTGGGCGCTAACCTTCAAAGTGAGCTCCTCTGCTCCTGTCATATAGAATTGTAAAACTTTTAAAATTCTCTTTCGAGAAACATCACTTTCTAAATCTAATTTTTGCAAATCGAAAAGAACGTGTTATTACTGGCCCGCCTAATGGGCCAGTATTGTTTTGCTCGCTGGCGTCTGTCATCGTCGTCTGTCGTCCGTTGTCTGTAACATTGCCGGCGGGCGGGCGAGCGGCCGCCGGGCGCACGGGCGGTCGGACGGCTGACACTCCACGGCGGGCCAGTAGTGTTACGTCCCGTTAGGGCTACGCTTTGCCTAAAATGTGGTTCTCTCTTGAAAATTAACTACACGAGCTTTTACGTTCAGTTTTTGTGAAGACTTTTGACTCGTCAAATGGTTTTGTTTGCACGTTGACATTCGTCTTTAGGAAATGTAAAATGGGGGACGTCTTCAGCTATAAACTGGACGTGTGGAACGTCCTCCATATAGACTAGCACTTTAACCACTGAAAGCCAGAGTAAACACATTTTCTAAACCGATATGCACCAGCCGTGAATATTTGTTTTTTAAATCCACGCCGCTCTCCTGCTCGTCAGTCCTTACACATGATTACTGACGGAGAATGTTCTCTCGGTCTGTCGCCTCGATGAGCAGTCTATTTTAACGTTAAATTTTTGATCCATTCGCTCGACGATGACGTATTGTGACGTCACGAAGAGTTGTCAAGACTTTGAACAACGTGAAACTGTTGCGTTGATTTGTATAATGCTTTGCTGAAACCGAAGCCTTTTCTCGACGTATTGACGCGAGTCAAACGAGTTGTAACTGGCCGAATGGAGTTGTTACAGCGTTTGATGCTGATCGCTGTCATAGCAACAACAGCTGCTGTTAGTGTTAGAGCGGCTCCAGTCAAGCGGGAGGCAGACGCCGTGATGGATGTAGAAGATGCTGATGAAGAAGAATTGATGGATAAGCGAGATGATGACGATGACGATGACGACTATAAAGAGAGAAGTCAGAAACAAGTCCAAGCTGATGATGACAAAACGAAACAAGGTAGTAACTTAGCATTCTTCAGGCCTAACGTCGTCTCCGATTTCGTCTTCAATTCACGGCGTTGAATGCGAACTTGATTTCAGCGAAATGCATTCCAATCCTGCATGATGTCTTCATTGTTATTCGGCTCGAAGCTAGGCTTCAGCCGAATATTGGATTTACTTTACGGCGCGTTTTGGTGGTGTTCACACGTTCGGCTATAACTCCGCCGAAAGTGAACCGATTTGGATGAAATCTGGAGCACTCTGAGTACACTAGCCCTGGCAGATTTTGGGCGCGATTCGCGCAGAAGCGATAGCTGGAGAGCCAGGCGAATTTTTTTTTAAATCAGGTAAGCAATGCACGATTTCACCGATTTCCCGTCGGCCAAATTTCACGAAATTTGAACACAACACATCGATCGCGTGTTGCGATGAAAACTTTCGGAACAGAATTTTGAACATTTTACTGTAAGGGATCGTTTTTCCAAATAACGCAAACATTTCTCAGGCCGCCATAACTTCGCAATGATTACAGATCGCCGGAAATTCACCAAAAAATAACCCTCTACGGGATTTCTAGTGTTTATTTTTACCATTGAAATCAATTCACAGTCATTCCCCTGGTCTGTACACCCTGTACAAGAAACCTCCCCAATTTTTTGCGACGTCCGACGCGGGTTAACAACACGGCAAATAACGCTAACATCACTCAGTCGCAGGCAGCCAATCACCATCGACTATTGAGTCACGTGACACTAGGCCTCGTCAAATGCAGGAAGTAAACAGCTTGTATACAGATAGCCGATAGCTTCGAGCCGAATACTGTATTGTGGGCATTCCACACGATACATCGGTCTAAGAGGCTGCCATTACTGACTATAGTTGCACCCTATGTGTCTGTCCCGTGCCTCACTCGACTATTAAGTGCTCTTAAAAAGTGAAAGTGTCCGTTTCACGTGTAACGGGAGAACCAGTTTTGAGGTCGGAGGTCAAGGTCAAGGTCACAGGTCAACCTATCGCTGGCCGTGTGTAGCCGCTAGCTGAAGATGAAAGGAAAACGCTAGATCTAGATGCTACGTCATTCCCTTCATTTTCTTGTCCACATCACCGCCATCCGTCACGCGATCATTCATCAACAGTTGCATTGCGTTCTGCCAACTTCCGTTTCTGTGTACCGTTAACTGCCAGGTCAAGCCCATAGCGTGTCTGTCGTCGAGGCCGCAATGTTTTACTTACTTACTTACCTACTGACTGAAAGCAGTGGCTGTGGACAGGCGACGAGATGGTGGCGACTGAAGCGCCTCAACAGGCAGGAGGTTCAGGCACGGTCATCATCGTTGTCATGGTGATAGTGGTCATCTTGGTCGCCATCGGCGTCACGCTGTTCGCTCAGAAGAAGAAGATTTTGTGCTTCAAGGCGAAGCCTTCAGACGGCGACGAGATGAGCGGTGAAAGTCCGCTGCTCAAGGGTACGACGACGAGCGCCAGTAAACTTTCACCAAGTCGTGCCACTTCGGCCTCGCGAACCACCGTCACCAAGTCACTAGCGTCCGGCAATTAGGACACCACCAGGTCCGACAGCTGCGCGATCGCTACTTACTCACTCGCTCGCTCGGTGCAAGAACTCCCAACAAGCGACTGTAGTTGTGTCACGGCTATTGTACATACATTGTAATTATTTTATTTGACTCGATTTTATCAGTGCAGTTTGTAGTAGAATGTTGCTTCGTCTGACATGCGATTGTGTCACATTGTTGTAGTGTTTCGTTTCTGTTTAGCGACGCGAATGGAGCGAGGTTCACGTCTGTTTTCCTTTCTGTCTGTAATTTATTCATTTTGTTCATCTTTCTGCTGACAGTAGGTTTACCCGATGGAAACCGTGGATGAATAATTTTCACGAAACTCTGAGAATGGATCGGCGTGGGACACGACAGGAGCGAATGTACTGTTTGATAGTGACCAGAATTTGTATATCTAAAAAATTAACTCGAGAAACTGTGCGAGTACAAGGCGCTTTGTCGATATTCGCATGGTGCCGCCACTGTGTTCTACCAACACCAACACCGAAAACACGGCTAAACAGCAGAGCAGTGCTTGAACACTGACTGTTATGGAATCACGACGGGCCACTGCAGGCCACTGAGTAACAATTAAGTATTCCAAGTTAATTGGCAATAGGCCGCATCGCCGACTTGTCACCCCCTAGTGGCTGCAAATGGACTCGTCCGATCTCAACCCTATCTAATACATGCATGTGGATGAACCACATGGTTTCTTTGGAAAGGAAAGGAAAGGAAAGGAAGCGTATTTATATAGCGCCTTTTATATACTATGTATATCTCAAAGCGCTCAGGCATGGATCACACAGTTTTACATGCAAATACACCATGCCTTGCCTTTCTTTCGTAACCATTCACCAGATGGCGCGACCCCTAAGTGTCACTTAGGGGTCGCGCCATCTGGTGAATGGTTACGAAGGAAAGGCAGGCATGGTGTATTTGCATAACCAATGATGTCTTTATTGTTATTCGGCTCGAAGCTAGGTTTAGTAAGTGAGGTAGAAGACATCCAATTGCAGCTTACTACTTATCTGTCGACCCCGAGGGGATGAGAGGCTGAGTTGGCCTGGTTGATTGACCTATGGCGGACGGTTTAGGCCTACTCACGTAAGTGGTCACCCGTCAGCTACAGGTCGTGCGCAGGACATGGAAAGTTCGCTGGCCAAGGATCGACGTTCTACCACTGTGCCACGCAACCAACCAACTTTGGCCTACATGAGTCATCCCCCAAACGGCATCTTGATCGGATCAGCCATTTTTGCACAGTAGGCCTACACCAGAGTGATCAACACACACAGAGGCACAGACACACAGACCACGTCGTGCTGCGTGTGACATCCCCATCGCAATGAGCCACTGTGAATAAAAAGGTGCCAATTTGCCAAAATTGACCGGCTTCAAAATTCTTTCACTTTTACACTGTGCAACAAATTTGAAATAAAGCTATCATTAAAGATCCCACCACACCTTAAACGTGTCGCTACACTACCTTGTGAAATATATGGGACACTGTGACCGATGGTCGGGGTTTCGCACCACCGTGTTCGATGTTTTACACTTTGCGGAGGTTTGAACTCATCGAGTGCTCTCTCATCTTGTAGTTTATTTTCTTGCTTGTTCTTTTTATGCGGTGATCACGTGTTCATTTCTTTTCACGTTATTTACATAACAATGATACAATTCTGTGTTTCGTAATGAGTTATCATCCGTTTGACGTTCCGCGGTAGACTACTCTAGAACGACTGTGTTCGTTAGCCGTGACGGACGTAGCCTGCGGTCCTGCTAGTGTTTTATAGGCCTACACTTCAGATTTCACCAAAATAGTCGATCTACAGCGCACAAAGAGTTTTGCATAGATTTGTAGCCTACAACAGTAGTTAGTAGGCCTAAATGGAAGTGGACGTGTTTCATTATAATTCGGTGTACCGAGTACCAGCTGCTGCAGCAGGTGCGATGAGTTTCGACCCGCGAGGCACAACAATCCTCCGGGACAGATATCGTCTTGACCTCACGCCGCCTTTCTTACCGATCTATCCCCTCGACAACTGACATAGTATCCGTCTCGAGATGAAGATCGCCCCGATAGATCCATACGATAGGTAGTAATCCAGCGATGGTGATCGTGACTCGACTCAAAATGTCGTATTGCCGTATTAGACTTTTGGAACAGAGGCGCAGCCAGAACTATTGACGTGCCTGGGCCCCGCTGCACCCGCAATTGTGGGAGGGGGCGCAAGCCTTGATAAGGCCGCATGACACTATAGCTTAGGGCGTCTTTTTGACAATTAAATTGTGTTTTTTTTCATCGCACGTGAAGTTGAAATTTACTTGTTGCAACGACGGACGTTTTCTTGAGATTGATAGTCACAACTATTCAAGGAGATGAAAACTTTTAAGTCAAACTTCGGATTTCTCTGCGGCGTTGTATCCACGCAAGAATTCATTGACGAGAAAACATTGGCTTCACACTGTACAGATCTGGCAAATGGTCCAGCAGGAGATGTTAGTGCATTCGATCTGCAGTAATAAATAAATTTGTTAGTTTTGAATAGGCGGACATGAAAGCAAATGCATTAGAAAACATGATGCAAAAACTATCGTTTATTATCTTATTGTTACCGTTAAACTTATCAACAGTCATGCTTCATGTTGGCCTATGATAGGCCTATATATACCTGCTGGGTAATAATGAGACTTAAAGCAAACAAAATGTATCTACTATTAGGCAAGAAACAGTTTGCTGGGGGGGGGGCGCAAAACCTCTAATCACGCGGCACTGGCCAAAACGATCTCGGGCCTCCAAAAGTGGGCTGCTTCCCCAGTTAAATCAGATGTTCCAGCGCGTGTGTATATGCAGTGAAATCAAACGTGTGGCTGTGGCCTGTGGCAATTACAATACAACAGTCGTGTGTCGTTGCGAGTGTCGACTGATGATTGACACGTATGAGTTAGGCTTGAGTAGATCGAATGCGACGTGGTGTAGACCTGTCTTAATGCTGCAATAGCTGGTAAGGGCGCGTGCTTAACGTTCTAGATGGAGTCTTATTACCAAACTCATATTTGCCGTTTTAGAGCTATGACTCTGTCGCTCGAACACTTGGTTGTAAACTGGCCCAGTTTTTACCATTTATAACAATGTAATTATAAAAACAAAAACTGGCTTCAGTTTCTCTTAATTGTAAAAGCCGTCGTTCTAAAACAGCAAATATCTGAAACTCTAGCTTCAACCGTTTCAGAGATATGGTTAGTGTCCACCGAAATTTAAATGGTTCACGTGACCTGACGACGCGTCTTTTCAGGGATGTTTCGTTATCCATGGGCTAGCACTTGCTATGGTCAACCCATGTGCCAAATTTGGCATCTCCATGTTAAATTATCTTACTTCAACACTGCACAAAATCAGTAGCTGGGCTGATTCAGAACTTCAACTGACTGATATTTCTTTGTGTATAACCCTGTACGATATTACCAACAACAGGAAATGAACGAAACGAATTTCACGCGTTGGAAGTTCGGTTTGGTAACGCCGAAGAACAACGCGGAGGGACGGACAAAGCGATGCCACTCAGGGGCAGGTCACCTATCAAGAGACACGCTCAGTAGGCTGTTGATTGACGTCAGTGATGATGCGGCTCAGTTGCAGCAGCTGCTAATACGCACGTGCTGCTGCTACAGTGTCGTTGGTGTCGCTGTTCGTTCATCCACGCAACGTGAAGTGAAGTAGTTTAAAGTAAGTAGGCCTTGAAGTCGACTTTTGACGATGCTCATCGACAAACTTCTCGCATCGCTCTTTCAATTCCGTGATCTCCGGTCAGTTTTTCCGTCTTCTTCTCGACGAGCAGCTTACCTCATCTTGATAGGCCCGTGTAATATAGAATAAATGTAAAGCAAGATGTAGTTGGAGACGGCAGACTTCGTCCCCGGTGCCCGCCACCTGGCGAACTGGACGAAACATACGCGTCCTCTTTGATTTTGGCCTATTTGGTCCATTGTATGAAAACATGACGTCATCCACAAAACCGGACGTATGTGGCGTAATTAAAAAAGGTAAAGTTCTCCCATACTTGTTACCGAGCGTTGGGCCCGGAGCTGATCCGGTGTACAGGCAGTCAGCCCGCAGGTGACTTGAAGCCATCCACCCGGCGGTAAGCTGTCATTACTTTCTTTTTGTGGCGTCATTACAAAACATTAAAAAGTTAATTAATTCTCCGAAATCTATCAGCCTCGGCATAGCTCACTCGATAGGCCTAATTGTCTAAAAGGGTAATAGAGGTATCCGTTCATATTTTTGAATGAGTTATAAATGTTTAGCAAGATCTACACTGTACCTGCTGAAACCTGTCGATTTCAGCTTTGCTTCGTTTAATCTCACAGTATAATTATAAAGATGTAACTTATCTTGAGCGATTTATCTAGCAGAAGCTGCATATTACTTTACTTATAGGATATTTGCATGTCGGTAGACCATTTGATAATAACAATTACGCCATGAATCTTCCAGGAGTTTGTTTCACGTCTCACGCTGCTGTAACATGTAGGCTAAGTCTTGATCACGCATAGTGATTTAGACCTCTCTTACGCTGCCACGTCTAGCGGTAAGTGTAATGCAACGGTCTGTCTGTCTGTCTGTCTGTCTCTCCCATGTTTTTAAGTAGGGCGCGCGGCGCATAATTAACGTGACTCACCAGGGGCAGTACGCGACGCGGCCAGCGTACATTTAGGCCCAACAATAAGAACCGACGTAGTAAACGATTTATGCTACGTGCTGTGTTTCTGTTGGCCACGTGACCATACGTATCACGTGACGTAACTATAGGGCGCGTCATGACGACGACTCTGTCGACCGCTGCAGTCATCAGTACGGTGCCGCTCTGCTGGTGCTGTTCAGTATCGTCGTCTGTGTCAAACAGTACGTCGGAGCGCCAATCGACTGCTGGTGTCCTGCCCAGTTCACACAGTCTCACATCGACTACACCAACACTATCTGCTGGGTCAACAGGTACATAGATTCACCTTCAACTCTGACCAATGACCTTGACCATCGAACTTTACCTGTATAAAAATAATTTTGGTTATATTTCACCCATGTGCCCAGGAGCCCCCCGTGGACGGATATGCACCTAATTTGGCACAGCCGTAGGGGTCGCCGACGTAATCACCTGTGACAAATTTTTTGGTGATCGGTTGAGGGGTGTCGATTCTGTGGGGGTCGAAAATTGCCATTTCCCATTGACAAAGCCAGTGGCCGTTAATAACACAGGGCTGGCGCTACCGCGCAGCCTGTGATAGTTTACGGTAAACCAAATGAGGCTAAAGGTCACTTCGTTCGCGACACATCTGGTTATAATATCGTTGCCCGTGCATGGTACGTCCGGTTTTGTGCGTACATAACGGGTACGGTAGCGTAGTGTATGTACGTTTGTATGAGCGATGTGCTTGCAGCACGTACTACGTGGCGTTTGACGAGCCGGTGCCAGGAGTGGTGCCTGGAGTGTCTAACCCTGAGTCAGAGAGACGACGTCGAGCCGTGTCTTACTATCAGTGGGTGCCGTTCGTACTGCTGTCCCAGGCGCTCTTGTCAGCCGCTCCACACGTCCTGTGGACGTTCGCCAGTCGTCGTGCCGGCCTCAACGTCGCCTCCGTCATCGACGCCTCACAGTCCTACCAGAAAGCCATGTACGCCGAACCACGGGACCACGCCCTGCGCTACCTCGTCGCTCAGGTTCCACCTCATATCGACCTACCTTAGTATGTGACCTGACTGAATAACACAGTCTGTACTCTAGCTAGTTGTTCATTCGGATTACTTTTCTTGGAACTGAATCAATAGTAATCAACAATTAACATGACCAGGACACCGAGGACCGAAACAAGAGCAGCGCCACGGTTTTATTTTGAAAGTGGAGAACAAGTTTGCGAGCGAGAAAACGAGCGAGAAAAGTGTTGACCCCCATCATAAGCGAATAAGTAAAAGCAGTTATATAATCGACTCAGAAGTTTCCCCAGAAACAACGACGCTACAAACTATTGCAGCATCCTTTAAAAATTTCTGTGCGATCTTCAATGACGATGGAGGTTCAGACGTCGGAATGGCTATGTAAAAAGTGCAAGAAGTAACCGTTATTCCTCCGTGACAAATGTGGAAATCAGGGTATGTCAATACGATTGTAACCAGTGATGTAAGCAAGACGATTTCAAGACGTTTCATGAAGTTCGAAATGACTCTACCATATAATCATCAGTGTGAACAACTCACCGATAACGTAGTCTGTAGTTAACTGCTGTAATAAATGCAAACTTATTAGCACTATAACTGCTCGGTGGTTCAGACACTGTTAATGCCGTTCGTACGATGTGGACGGTAGATTGATGGCTACCTCAGGCGACAGCGACTAGCGCGTGGTCCGGCCGCTGACGACTGCTGTTGGAAAACCAAAAACACTCTAGCAACCCACTGCTGTTTGTTTTGGGCTCGTTTCTATGGCAACTACCTCCTGTGTATCTACGTCGGCGTCAAGATGCTCTACCTTGCTAACGCCGTGTTGCAGGTAAGTTATGACACGCCCACACGTGTACACACACACACCTAGGCTACTCGCGGCTAGATGTCTATTGCAATACCGGTACCCAACATGTCCGACACCGAGGGTGTACCCCATAGATATAGATCAACACTGGATGACTGTAAAAGTAAAGCCTTCCTATGCATGCTCGTTACCGAGCGTTGGGCCCGGAACTGATCCCGGTGTACAGGCAGTCAGCCCGCAGGTGACTATGAGTCATCCACCCGGTGGTAGGCTGCTATTACTTTCCACAAGGCCTGCGGTTACCTTCCCAGCCGCAGAGCGTCACCGCCCCTAGGCCGTTACCAAGTTATACTGCTTGGTAACAGAGGCACATAGGTGTGAACAACTTGCCCAAGGTTGTTACGCAGCTTTGCCCCGAGTAGGATTTGAACCTACGACCCGTTGATCGCAAGTCCAACGCTCTATATCAGTTGCGCCAGCGCGCCACCAGGGCAGGCTACACGGTGAATAGACGACGAGGCCGCGAAGTGAGTTGGCGACAAGTTACTATCAGTGAACGACCTCGATCGCTGTTTGATCACGGCACCGATTTGTTAGGCTACGGGCGTCTAGGACTGCATGGTCAACAAAATCGTAGTCTTTCAACACACCAAACCGTCGCGACTGTTTACGACAACCTAATATGAAAATTAATGGTTTTCATCCAAATTGTCAAAAAATTCATAATACGGAAAACTCAGATGCAACTTTGTTCAGCACGATTTTTACTGGCCCAGTCTGTATAAAATAATGTTTTTTTCAGATCTTTCTCTTGGATGCATTTCTCGGGACGCGTTCCGAGTACTACATCTACGGACTGACGGTCGTTGTGGGTCTGCTGAGGTCGTCTACGGTCAGCGCCGGTCTGGACTGGCCACTGTCAGAGCGCTTCCCTCGAGTCACGCTGTGTGACTTTCACATCCGACAGCAGGCGAAGAACATTCACCAATACACGGTCCAATGTGTCCTGCCAATCAACCTCTTCAACGAAAAGATCTTCCTGCTCATCTGGTTCTGGCTTGTGTTCGTCGCCGTCGCCACCTTCGTCAGTCTGCTGCAGTGGACTTCGAAACTGTCAATCATGTCCGTCCAGGTAAGTCTCACGTGTCAGCCATCGGTAAGTTTACGCGGCGATCGTTATCATTTGCACCAGTACCACCGGCAGTAGCGTCGGTAATGTTTGACAGTAAAACCACGCTCTGTCGACGTTCCAAAACGCTAAGTAGAATTTTTCGGCCGTTGCTAGACAACGACAATGCCTGAGTTAGGGGTTGTGTTATAGCAGCCGGACTGTTCAGTTTAAGGCCAAAAATGTTTGAAGTATCTAACGTCATTTCACGATGGTTCTTATGAAAGTCGACTTCGCTATGTTTGTCTCGTGTTAAGAAAGAAGTCCGACAAGGTTGTGTTCTTTCTCCGCACTAGTTCAACATCCTAGCGGAGATGGTGATGAGGGAGACCCTCGATGGATTTCAAGGTGGACTACAAATTGGAGGGCGAATAGTCACGAACCTTCGTTGCGCTGATGACATACATAATACTGTTGGCCACTTCGGAGTCGGAGGCAGAATTGCAGAAGCTGGTGGATCGCCTAGACTGAGTAGCCATCACTCTTTCACCCCACCTGTTTCACGCATCCTTCCCACCATGGACTCTTCTTTCCGCAGGACTGCCTCCATGTACGTTGGACCAGGACTCGGGGCAGATCTGTTCGGCTCAACGGATTTTGTTTTCGTTCTTTATCGAGTGATCGTTGCGTGTGACTGATGGCTTGTCTGTCGTAACGCAGACGTCTTGGGTTCGTCGGCAACTCAAGGCCGTCGAGTTGGAACGCTGTGACTGGCGGCACGTCAACCACTTCGTTTTCGACTACCTTCGCCGTGATGGTCTGCTGCACTGTGACCGCGGTGCATGATGGTCTGGCAGGTGCCCGTGATGGTCTGCTGCTGGTGCGCCTCGTCAGTAAGAACGTCGGTGAGCTGACTGCTGCCGAGCTACTGTGCGCTCTGTGGAACCGTCACGGCGCCAGTCTCCACGTCGACGCGCCACCTGGCGGTGGAACGGGACGACGTAGAAAACAGCTGGCAACAGCACATCATGACGTCAGCAAAACACCTCGAACACCTCGTCTTGCGTCAGCAGCCAACCAAGACGACGCATCGGTGAGAACCCCAACAACACGGACACCATAGATATAAAAAAGTTTATTTTTATTTGAACGTTTTTTACATCTATGACGGACACCATTAATTGCCTAATTTCGCATCGCCTGAGCCATTTTGCGCCATCTGTAGCATTAGCAATAGACTGCATCTATGCACTGCGTGTATGCGATGCCGCCTAATAAATGAATGAATAAACAAATAAATAAGTAAATATTTGCAAGCGAGATGAATCTGACGCGAGTAGTCGCCCGTTGGTAGGTGTTGGGTAAAAAAAGTTGGGCAAAATGTGGAATTTGAGATGGCGTTTGAAGGTAATGAAAGATGCGGTGTGAACGTACCCTGAGCGTAGCAGATATGAATCAATTCACGTCTTAAATGCAGGACTGAAGGTGCCGTCATTCTACATTGAGACTGAAGACTCCCGAGTTTATCAGGCCCCGCTAAGTTCTCAGCAACGTAACTGACGACCATACGATCTTCAAACTGGGTGGAAGGAAATGCTAAGTCTGCATTGAAGTTCGCCAGCCGTAAAGTTAGACGTTGAAGATGTTAGATATCATGTCACGTGACCTCTGTTCTGTCCGCATGTCGACGGTGTTCTACATAAGCGTTCAAGTTTGGTTCACTCTGACGACACTACTTGTAACATGCGCTGTCATTCTGGGGAACAAAGGTCAAAGTTCAAGGTCATCAGACCTCACAAAACTCAAGACAGAAATGCGGCACAGCTGACGAGAGATGGTCGTACAGTGTGTTCAAACAAAACAACGTACTTGCGAACGTTAACAACAACGACCGTATTGCCACCCTGTCTGTTCTCTGTGCGATTATAACTCAAGAACGAAAGGTCGTAAAGTCTTCATCTTATTAGCGAACGTGAACTCATGTTCACGTTCGCCCGTCCGTTGTTCCGTCTGTCGTCTGTCTGTCTGTAATTGGTGACCTTGATTGAATAACCCTGAACGGCGAAATGGCCCTTATTTTGCGTTATTTTACCCAATTTGGTAGTTTCCGGCGGGCATTGCGTAGAAGTGGTTTACAAAGCCATAACTATGGACAATTTACGATTACTATGTCTAGTAGTAAACGTCTGCAGAGGGACCACGCGACGCCCACGGTATAAATATTCTATAACTGTAATATGGAAATTCTGTAGCAGATTCATAAATTCAAGACTTAATGCGCAGTACTTGCCCAGCTATCGTCTTGATAAGAAGTCGTATAATGAGCTTTCGATTGGTTCCAAAATCGGTAACCTTGAATAACCTTGAACGGCGAAATGGCCCGTATTTTGCGTCATTTTACCGAATTTGGTATTTTCCGGTGCGCATTGCATAAAAGTGGTTGACAAAGCCATAAATATGGCCAATTTACGATTACTATGTTAACGTCTGCAGAGGGACCGCGCGACGCCCACGGCATAAATATTCTATAACTGCAATGTGGAAATTCTGTCGCAGATTCATAAATTCAAGACTTAATGCACAGTACTTGTCTAGCTATCGTCTAATTTGTTAAACGAAGTAGGTTCTCTTTTTTGGTATTTTGAAGTACCTGTGCGATATCGTCGTTAAAAGTTCACGTTCGCTATCTCATCTCCTGATGAGTTCTTGGTTTTCTGATGGAATGTAAAACATGTTGTAAAGGTCAAGTCATCTGCAAATGGCATGGTGATTGCTTGTCTGGCTGTGTAGGACAGGCGCTGGTCCGCAGTCAAACGAATATTTGCCAAGAAACATGACGTCACAAACGACAGTGCGTTCGTCGACAGTGACGTAGTCTGAATGACGTCATAACGGGCACTGACTTCGCCGTACATCGCCCGTCTCATCTCATCGCACCTGACTCACTATTCAATCTAGCTGAATAGCCCTCTACAAGTTGAGCTGAAAACCATACAAAGCTTTGCTTAGTTAGTAGCCTATAGTAGATTCTTTATTGATAAACTCTGACAGACGCAAAGTTCATTACAATTTACAGTACTAGGATGCATTGTGCAGAATGCCCACAATACAGTATTCAGCTCGAAGTGCTCGGCTATCTATGCACAAGCTGTTTACTTCCTGCATTCGACGAGGCGTAGTGTCAACAGTCGATGGTGATTGGCTGCCTGCGACTTAGTCATGTCAGAGTTATCTGCGTGCTGTCAACCCGCGTAGGACGTCGCAAAAAATGGTTGGAGGTTTCTTGTCCGCAGTGTACATTTCAAGGGAATGACTTTGGATTGATTCCAACGGTAGAAATGGAAACTAGAAATCCCGTAGACGGTTATTTTGGTAGTGAATTTCCGGCGATCTGTAATCATTGCGGAGTTATGGCGGCCTGAAGTCGCAAAACGTTAAAATATTTTGAGAATTTTTTGAGTTTTTTCGAAAAACGATCGCTTACAGTAAAATGTTCAAAATTCTGTTCCGCAAGTTTTCACTGCGACACCGACGGTAAATCGGTGAAATCGTTCGTTGCTTATGTGACAAAAAAACAATTTCGCCGGGCTGTCCAGCTGTCGCTACTGCGCGGATCACGCCCAAAATATACCAGGGCCAGCCCGACACAAAAGTGCTCCAGATTTCATCCAAATCGGTTCACTTTCGGCGGAGTTATACCGAACGCGTGAACACCGCCAAAACGCGCTGTAAAATGAATCCAGTATGCAGGTAAAGACTAGCTTAGAGCCGAATAAAAATACATCTGTTTTGTTCGTTAGCCGTCCTCGATCCGAGGGTTGGCCACACCATGGACGTACTTTCTCCATTTATCTCTGTCCTCTGTCATTCTGATCGACTCTTCCACGGGTAGTCCTGTCCACGTATTGATGCTGTCCATCCATTAGCTTGGTATAGGCCTATTCACACACGCGTTACAACAGTTCACTAACAGGAAGTGATGTATTCTTAATTCTTATAGCCTATCCAGTGGCGCTGTTTCCGATGACCTTGAGTCACCTTCAAGGTAATTCATCTTACTGCAAGCCTTTCCGGTTGATTTTTTCGCACAGCTGTGCAGTTAACTGACAAGATTTCAACTGCTGGTTTTGGACTCCGTGATATGTATTAATCTCTTTCAGTCTCGACGCTTAAACTGAAGGCTGTGTGGGGCCAGCCAGCATGGTCAGAGACGAGCCATCACGCACCTGTCAAACGTAAGTCATCGATATATACAAAAATATTCTACACGTGTTGACCAGACAGACAGACAGACAGACACACCACGCACACTCGTGCAAATCAGCTAGACTATACATGTATAGGCGGAAGGCCTAGCGGTGACTGTCACCGTCCGGTCACGGGCGTCAGATACCAATACACACGTACGTAGACCTATCAAGTGCCAGAGATATATTGTTGTAAGTTCTCGGTTAAACTATCGGCCGACGCTTTGCCATATTTCATCTATTCATTGGTAAATAAATCGTATGAACAAAAATCATTTCTCTCAACACATTTGAGCATCATACGCACGCCTGACGCCCGTTAAGACGCATGCACATTTCAACACGGTCGCCAAAGACGGTGCTACACAATAATAAACTAGCGTGTAACGCGCCACGGCGTTTTAGAACGTCTCGCGTGAAACTTTTAACGCACAACGCTCAGTCATTATGTACATTATGCATCGCTGCTTTGTTCACTCAGAACACTTTTAGCGAATACTGACACTTGTAACGACCCGCTCACTAAAGGCCTCGCACACCACCTCAAAGACACTAAAGACCCTTCCACACCAAGAAGAACAAGACGGGTAAGGCGTTAGGGAAGCAGTGAAAACTGCACTTAACAACATTGCGTAATAGACACCCATTTATCAACCCAACTCTGCTTATTTATTATCTGTATGATGTCGACTAAACCACGCTCAGGTTGCCTGGGCCAGTGCATAGAGACTTTGTATTCTATTCGCTTTACAAATACTCTTCATATAGGCCTATGTATGTATGTATGTATGTATGTATGTATGTACAGG
>Ga0209780_1001372_pt1 | contig 15869 bp, 6 predicted proteins | sample WorMetexBAHAMAS2_FD_187384 | JGI IMG/M metagenome (GOLD analysis project Ga0209780, IMG submission 187384) | Marine gutless worms symbiont microbial communities from Max Planck institute for Marine Microbiology, Germany - Inanidrilus exumae... | ecosystem: Host-associated > Annelida > Digestive... | reverse complement strand
GGGTACTCCTTGCCACTAGGGAGGTAATGCTTCTTCTTGCCGGGAGGGGTCTGAGGAGGGGCTATGCCACATCCCCAGGAAAAATGAATTTTTCATTTAAAATGGCGTATTTTGGTGCATTCTGAGCGGTAGGCCCTACTTTTTGTCCGTGTCTTTGCCAGAGAAATGTTTAATTTTCCGCCTGAAGTGGTGATTTGGTGGACATTGAAGATAATACTCGGTTAGTATAACGGGGTTGATAAGCTTTTTACTGCATTGTAATGCATGCAATCTGGCGTCTGAAATTTCAAAACATGACAACATCTGGGGGACAATTTGCATTAACGTCTCCAACTCCAAATCCTGAGGGACTCATCCCCTGTCCCCGTGATTTACGCCCATGCTTTTGCTGCATGCACCATAGCGGAGACTTCCAATGCTTTTCAATAGGCTGGACAGTCCCAAAATTAAATTGCCCCTTTTTGTGGTGACGTCGACCCAATCCAATAGGCCTACGAGGTTTCTTTGGCCCACATGCGTCAACTCCTTAAACAGCATCTCGATCGGTTCAGTCGTTTTTGCACAGCACAGCGCATCAGTGTGACCAACACACGGGCAGACAGACAGACCACGCCATTTGCGACATCTGTAGCAATAGGCCGCATCTCGTTCACTGAATGCATGCAATGCGACCTAAAATGGGTCATAAAGTTAAAGCGGTCGACAATAGGCTTAGGTAATAAGTAAATGCCGTTGGGTAGAGAGTTTACAGACCTTAAATCCGCCGCACCACAGCTGATTGTCGTCAAAGTCGGGCTGAGTGGCGTAGCCGTAGCGCCACATGCTGGCCCTGCCAGGCGGCTCGATAAGTCGACCATGTCCAGACACCGTGTCATACAGCAGGACCGCAGAACAGATCAGCAGAAACCACTGACTGAGTGTTGCGTTACGACCATCACACGACGTCGAACACTGTCTACTCATCGCAAGTCGCAGACGCTCAACATGTCTCAATCATCGAGGAAGACCGTTCACGTTCACGAGCAGTTTTAATTTATGCTTAGTTCGATAATCTGCTTACCTTCTCCGTCGATCATGACGTTTGTTCCCCCACTTTTGATCCTAAATGCTTTTCAGTTGGCCTTTTGCATAGAAAAACGTGGCAAGTTACACAAGTCAGACGAAGATATTCTTGCTCATCACACGCAGAGCATCTTCAACCCAGTATAGGCCTACCGTACACAGCAGACATTAGGTCTAAACTTTCCACAACGAGTTGTCGACGTGGACCTCATGTGTAGTGACTACATTAAAATGCGTAGACTTAGTCATATTAGTATATGCATACACAGACCACACCAAGCAACTGGCGAGTTAGACCATATACAATACAGGTAATTGCGAATTTAACGACGTTTCGAAAGTGCAGTGCATATTTTACGACGTGACTCGGTACTAAACCTGCGCAGTTTCTCGGTGGAAATTGAATGAGTTATGCGTTAGAACCACGCAACGCAAATTAGTGCGCATGTAGGCTAGGCTCTACAGTATAGGCATAGGCCTACCACTAAGGCATTGCTAAAGTATAGTATAGGACTGGCCAAATTACACGGTACATTTTTACCGCGCAACGCTATGCTAGGGCTGTATATGCTACGGCCGGCGTGTGTCTGTCTGTCGAACCGTTCGCCACAAGTGGCTGTATCTTGAAAACGGTTCAAGAGACACGTTTTATATGGAAACTGTTGCATGCGATCGAATGATGACAATGTCGATGATCTCGAATGACCCCGACCACCCCAAATAACCTCTATTTTTGCTTCGGGGTTTTCTTCATACCGCAGGAATGGCTAAGCTGTAGACTACAGTCTTTTCGAATTTTGTACACAGGTAGGTCGTATCAAGCACTAGTCTTGGGATAACAAACCACCACCAAATGGGCAGGGTCATGTGACGCATTTTAATTTTTTTGAGATTGTCTTTGGAATTGGTGAAGCTTGGCAACTTTGGCAATTGATTGATTACAGTGAGTACCAACGACGCGTGATAACTGATTACAATATCTCGGAAATGGCACAAGGTCGTTGGTACGCTACCATGGAAGACCAACAGAAAATCATATGTGGCCTATCGAATAATGGCACCAATATTAATGACCTTAAAGGTCACTTCAGATGTTTGAAATCTTCCTAATTGCCATAACGCGAAAATACAGCAAGTAGGCCTATTATGGGCCTAGCTACGATGTTTACAGACGAATCGGAAAGCTTTTGACTTCAACTGTCGTTATCGAAATTAAAGTACTTCTCAAGGTCATATAGTATATATACCGCGGTAATATCGCAGAAACAGTGCAAAACAGAGACGTTGATGATACAGACCACTAACAAAAGTGACATGTTCTATCGAATCACGATATGACCTTGACTGACGTACGTTCAAGGTCATTCACTTGAAGGAAGCATTTTATCGCACAGATGTGCGGCAGCTGACATTTCAACTGACACAGCGCGTCGCGAGCTCACTCTGCGATAAGCTTCTTGTTGCTTGCAATAACTGAACGCATCTATAAAATTCCATGATTTCCAGCATATACGAACTAAATATCCACGATGCACTACAGACAATGTCTCAATTCGCCGACGCTGTGGAAGTGCGCGCCATTCCACCACGACTGCCTGCTTCAAGTAGTTGAAGGCTTCAACTGATCATCGGTGTCGAACTTCCTGCCGTAGTAGACTCGCTCTTGTACGGCCCCAAACGGCGCAATCTACCGGATTTACATCTTGGCTGTTCCAAGGGGCCAAAAGTGTGGCTACTTAGTCGGCATCGTCACGCCGCATGTAGGCCAGCGCGCCGTCCTACTGCAGCAACTACTTGATAGGCCTACACGTGGCACCATTCTGCGTATTACGTCTGTCACTAAAATAGAAACTGGCATGTAATAATCAAGCAATGTCTTGTCTGGCTCTCGACGTTATTGTACAGTTTTTTCTTGTGAGTTTGCATAATTGAAAACAAGTTAAACTACAAGATAGACTTCGACGCCATTTCTTTAACCTGTGAGTGTGATTTCCAAAATCTAAACAGGTCATCAGTATGGGGCTAGTAAATAAGTCATGCAAATTTAATTAAGATTGCTCAAGCAGTTCACGAGATATCGTGGTAACAAAATCTGTCTGGACGAACGAATGCGGCGGACGAACACAATGTCTTCGCCGACACTGTCGTGAGGTGAAAGCATAATAAATACCACTTTCACGTTTATTCTACTTCACCTGTCAGAACAATGACAGTTAATTTACTGAAAAAAATGGCAGAAATGACACTAGTGACAAACAAAATGCAGATCTCGACTTATCTCGCTCAATTCAAGTCACAAATTCACGTAATATTATATTATATTTATGCATAAGTTCATGTTCAAATATGGGCAATACTTGATTGAAAATGTATTAATGCCGACCAAAACCACAACAAAATATAAATAGTGTTTTAGTGACCTGTAAAATTGTCACGTGTTAATGCAGAATTCATCAGCACGTTCTTTACGAAAGGAATGAAAGTGCATGCAAATGTCAAAAATTTACTATGCTACATTACATGCAGAAGTAAATGCAAACATTTTCAACAGTCGTTTGAAGGTGGTGATTTAATGATGACAAAAACTGCGTTATCACACAACATACACACATACTAGCAAAGTTGTACGACAACGAAGACAGCAGTTATGAGTCCACAACTGCCCGGTGATGTAATAAAGAGTTCATACATGCCAAGTCCATGACAACATATTTGAAATCCGAGTTCAGCTCAACGTATGACCAGTACACAAAACGTTCATAGCACTCCATTGATTACAGACAATGTTATAGTCACTGTGTCAAAGCCTGTGGCATGATGTTCGAAAAGTGCTTTGTTATCAAACTACCAATCCAACCAGGACTTGGAGTTGGACTTGTACTGATGATCAGACTCTAGCATTGCCACTGACGTACCATGCATGCAGGGTGACCACTCTACAGGTACTGTGAAATTCCCCGATTATTTGCGGCACTGGTGTTACCCACGTCAGTCATGCATATAATACGTGTCAGTGCATCTGGTACGAAAATGTTCAAAACAATTTAATAAGCAGCAGAATCGTTATAACAAACAATATAAGGTGGCCCTACTAAACACTGGTGTAGCTCCAAAACGTGAAGTTAGCAATAAGCAGTTTCCCATAACAATATTTCTCCCTCAACAGTTCCCAGACGTTTGGTTAATTCTTTGATATTTCCCTGACAGCTGTTAAATTTCCTGACATTTCCACCAAGTGGTCACCCCATGCATGAATGCAGGCATCAGTTTCTTTTAGGGCTGTACAACTACCTGCATTAACGAAAACAGTCAGTTGCTATACAGCTCTAGTATCTCTACTGTGGAAATAGTTTGTAATAAACTGATGCTCAGGTTGAACAGTTTGGCAACTCCAGCAAGTTTCAGTTGTCAGCGCCTGACTGCTCACTGATTTGATTTAATCAGTCACAGATGCATTACTGGTACAGTTGCTGCGTGTACTGGAATCGACTCTCTCGTTGCTTTTTGCCGTCCCGCCAGTCTCCCGTGAAAAGGACTCAATGTCCACAAATGATTTCTGGTAAGCGTCGAAAGCACGCCACAGCTTCATAGCGGCCTCCTTTCTCTTGATGGAAATGTCTCCAGTGGTTATACCGTCGGTCACTTTGGCTGCCATTGCTGATGTTCTCTGCAGATCATCCTTCAACGATCCCAGTAGCATGCTCATTGACTGAGTTGCCGCCAACAGCTTCTCCAGTACCGGCCAGACATTGTGTTCAGTGACCGGAATCATATTGGCATCATACTTAGGCCGAATTGTAACAAATCCACCATTGTCGACGGACTTTGCACCACCAGTAACTTGCTGGCCAAAGCCAGAAGCTTTCTCCATCTGGGAAGCATCCAAGCGGCCTTTCACTGGAGCCATTTTTCGATAACCATGTTTCTGTATCGGTGGAGCAATAGTAATGACCGTGGGAAACTTCTGTTGTTTCTTTGGTGTGTAAATCGTGTTGCTGGCAGACTTGCGTCGTTTCCCACCGCGAGCACCTAGCGATGCCGACATCAGATGCTGACCAATAAACTGAGAACAAGTCTTGACAAGTTCCGAGAGAGGGTCTGGATTGCAGATGAAGCATTGCCACTTTTCATCATCATCTGCATAACGAGCAACAGTAATGCATAATAGTTAAATTGAAATTACTACACAATGGAAATGGACACTTTGTTGATCGATTAAGTTCCGGTTTTATGTCTCACCCAATACATTTCGGAGACGTTCTGCCCAGCCATTCTCTTGGCTTAGTACTGAAGGGTGGAAAGCTGTACTTCAGACATCAAACACACCATATAAACCATACTGCACTAATATCTTTCGATGCTCCAATTCTGTTGAACGGAAAGGAAAGGAAGAGTATTTATATAGCGCCATTTATACTACGCATAGTCTCAAAACACTCAGACATGAATCACGCAGTTTTACCTGCAAATTATACCATGCCTGCCTTTCCTTCGTACCAGATGGTGCCACCCCTAACTTGAGGTAGCAGACATCCAATTGCAGCTTACTACTCATTTATCAACCCCGAAGGGATGAAAGGCTGAGTTGGCCTAGTTGGTTGACCTATAACTACACTGCGCTGTGTTCAACATTAATCAAATTACACAAACACAAATTATGTCAAACGACGGCTTAATCAGTGAATTGGTATTTCTGGACCACAGAATACAAAATTCAGGACTGCTTTGTGACTTTTCAGCACTAATGTCCAACCTTGGGACTTTTCAGGGCCCGAAAAATAAAAAAATAATGTTGAGACCTTATATGACGTGTGAGAACCGTGGCAAGGTCTCGCAAAAGCGAACCTCATCGGATATGAAGAGCTAGCGGCACACTTACAGAAATTTAAAAAAAAACTTTGAAATGACACGACAATTCATACCAGAGTTGAGAACGGAGTCAAGGAAAGCTCGTCCAAGATTACGTCTTATGCACGCTTTGCAGAACATAGCAGGACAGACATCACAACAGACAAGGTTGACGCCCACAGAGCACCATGTGCAGTAATTCTTAGTAGCAGACTTTGGCTGTTTGTGAACGTTGTAACAGCGCTAAAATATTTGTCAGCAAACACAAGAATACAGCCACAGTCACAAACAGGCAAAAATAACAGTAAAAGGTTTCCAAAAAAGCATTAGACACTATACAAAACGCAGCATTTTGTAGACTGCTGTTTGAAATAATTAATAAAATCAGTTTTGCTAATACCCAACCCACACACATGCATCAGTTATCTACCAACCAATATTTTACACACAAATCTTGGTAATCCAGTTGACCCTTGTGGGGAATGGTGCAGAAATTTTATGTGTAATGCACTTCCTGACGCCAAACCAACAACAGGTATTTAGCAGCAATTACATGTTATCTGTTGGAAAAGTTAATGCACATTACAGATTGTTATGTTTACATACGAAACAAAATGCTAACCGGTACTATATTCTATATTATATTTTGTATATTTGATAATGTAGCCAGCAACAGATAGAGGCACAATATCTTGCAATATCAACACCAGTTTACTAGAACTGTTACGTACAGACAAACTACCACAATTTTGTTTTGCAAAAACACATAATTAATATAATTTATGTTCACTTAGGCAACATTTTGTTAGCCGACCAGTGACGAATTTACAATTTATAAGTCAGATCTGCTTCACAGCCACAGTCTCCCATCCCAGCAGTTGCTGAGCTTGTTTCCTCCTATGATCATTACCTTTATCCCATGACCACTACCTTTAAACTTGAGCTAGTCAAAGTAAAAGTAGTCAGCAACAACATATATCTTTATAATATTACGATCATCACTGCTGCAGGATAAAAGTTTTACAGCACATACTAACTGCAGCAGTCAAGAAGTCTCATAAGATACAGCTAAAATCCTGTGTGGACTCTAATATAATATGACATCAGTCACAGACTTTAATCTACTTTCTGCAGCAAAAAGGCATGCATTAACTACCTGTAATTAACACACTTCTTATAGACGATGCAGGTCCAAGATGCCACTCTCCATTCATCAATTCTCTGAACTTTCTTCTCGACTTTCTGGTATGTATACCACTCTTTTGTCCATCAACCAATCCAATATCATTCTCTGTATCTCGATACTGCTTTCTTTCCCTGCACCCTGCTCTGTAACATTATTCTTTGAAGAGAATCTCCTCACAGTATGTGACCAATCCATTGATTTGTCTTTTTACTGTATTAATTAATACTCTTTCTTCTCCTACCATTTGTAATACTGCTTCATGTGTTCTATCCAACCAACTTACTGCTGTCTTTCCCATATTCATAATCCATATGCCTCTATAATCTTTTCACATTAACATGCATCATTTTATATTTTCTTCACTTATTAAAACTTACTGACACTGAAAGAACAAACAACAATAATCAAACCAGACAAGTAGCAGATCATCAAAGACGAAATGTAGCAAGAGTTTATAAACCTTGCAGAGGAGCACATTAAGAAGAGAATGCTGGAAAACAGAATCAGGCTTGCTGGCGTCGAGTTTCTGTCGACAGGCTGTGCACAGTTGCGACATTGGAGAGGCCTCCACCTCAGCCACATCTACTGAAACGCACGCACATACACACATACATCGACATAATCTAGACCACCCACTGCACTGATGTAGACACAAAAATAGCCAGCACTGGTGCTATCCAAATAGGGACAGTATAACGCTGCAACCTGTGCCTTCAGCCTATGCTGCTGATGCTTCATGCCTACTGCCAACTGCAACAAATCACATGAGCTGGGTGGAGCTCTGCCTGTATTGCAAGATCAGTCCACTTGACAATTTAGCAGTACAGATATGAAATAAATTAGCCCCATACGGGACTGACGGTCGACTCCTCGCAACTTACGTTTCTGCCAAGTTCAAAGTCACGTGACACAAAAACTAGGACAAAAATCAAAAATCCGGCCGCGATAAGCTTTAGATATTGTGCCCTAATTTAAGAATGTGTGGTCATTTGCCAGCCCCATTGTAAATGGGGGAGGAAATAGCCTTTGAAAATGGCCGAATTTCTGACTTTCAAGGGCATGTGACCTTGACCTTGGATCGGGTCATACTGCACACCGTCATGCATGACTCATCGACCTCTACCTACATACCAAATGTCATTGAAATTGAAGAAACTTTTTGTGGACAGACGGACGTACATTTGAGACCCACTTTATTAAGTCGACTCTGGAGTCGACCTAACAATGTAGACACAGCAACAAGCAAAAAGACCACACACTGATGTTGAGAGTCACATCTCTGGCCATTTGACACCATTTAACGGGTTATTTCAGAGACGCTATTCCCAGGCAATCAGTCAGCAAAGTACTGAATATCTGACATGCCAAAGCGATGTTTAAGGGGTCGTATGTGGCCACTGTTAAACACGTGATTTCACACTGTGCTAAAAACAGTAACATATCAGATTAAGGAAATGACCTAATGTCACAGTTTGTAAAGGAATGTGATGGTCTGTGGTTTTTGCAATGTAGTCAACAGAAAGTGTTTAATTTAGTCTTCACTGACACTGCTGCAACTCCATTCGTGACACAATCCGTTCTTCCAATATATTTAACTCTTTCTGGTGCCACCTTAGAATACATCTTTTCCGAGCAGCTTTTAGTACCCCCTAGTTGCAAACTCCAAAGCCTCCGATTCATTTCGATCACTAAAACTGCCTGCGACTGAGTGATGCCAGTGTATTTCTGCCGTATTAATACCCCCAGTGGCAAACTCCAAAGCCTCTGATTCATTTATGTCACTAATGGTGCTTTATAAATATTTTTTACTTACTTGCATATTAGAATTAATTCTGTATTATAAATCTACAGCACTGTAGTAATTAATAACAGAAACAAAAAGTACAGAAATTCAGTACATTCGCAACATTAGTGTACATTCAAAACAGAACGTCATCAACTAACCAGAACTGTAGCTTCCAGCAGGGCAGAATTCAGGGCCCTGAAAAGGACTATCAGTTGCATCCTCAGGCTGAACAATGATTGTTCCTTAAGAACATAAACACAGCTAGCTAGTAGTTGGCATGATCAGTGTGTACTGCAATCACTTATGTGTGAGAGTGTACTTGGACAATAACTTTAGATAAAACAGCATTTGATTTAAATATTTGGCATGGTGGTTCAATTTGACCTGATCTAGGTAAGATCCATAGGTACAGGAGAAAAAATACATCTAAAGTGGTCAGTGTGACCTTAAAGTGAAGGTTTTCTAGTCTTGGGTTGGCTGCATGGCACAGCGGTAGAACGTCGGTCTTTGGCCAGCTAACTTTCCGTCCTGTGCTCGACCTGTAGCTGATGGGTAACCACTTATGTAGGTAAACCGTCCACTATAGGTCAACCAACCAGGCCAACTCAGCCTTTCATCCCTTCGGGGTCAACAGATGAGTAGTCAGCTGCAGCTGGATGTCTTCTACCTGAGTTAGAGGTGGCGCCATCTGGTGAACGCTTACAAAGGAAAGGCAAGCATAGTTGCAGATAAAACTGTGTGATCCATGCCTGAGCGCTTTGAGATATACACAGTATGTAAAATGGCACTATATAAATATCCTAACTTTCCTTTTCCTTACACGCAATTGTTAATGCTGTTATCAAAATTAGAAGTCAATTCATTAACTGAAAAATATAGCTACAATTTACAGTCAATGCACACTGTTAGTCAAATAATGCTACTGAGCATACAGCTTGCAAAATATACTGACAAAAGGATCAGCAACAACATACAGAAAGATATAAACAATAAGTATGGCTGCAGAGTCACATTTCTGACAAACAATACCTAGTCCTCCTTCAGGAAACAGCAACTACTAAATAAACATTAATGTGACATCAACAAATAAAAGAACTGGCTGAGATGATATACCCTAGCTCTGAAGCACCGAACCCATTTCAGCCTATGTGCATGTTGCACAAATAGGTTTGCTTAGCTCATTATTTTTTCCTTACCAGACATAAATCACACACATGGTTTCATCAGTTCACCATAAAGCTAACAATAACCAATAGTTAGCAAACGCCAAAGAGCAGGGCATGAAATGTGAAACATTCACACCTTCTGGCAGGCCAAACTGCTCCGAGCTTGACTTGGTTGGTGTCACGCGTGGTCGTGGAGGCTGATTTACACTTGGCAACGGCGCAACACTGACGTCTGAAGCTGGGTCAAAGTCTCCGTCAGCAAACACGACTTGATTAGACGTGAGGTTCACATATGAAACTATTTTGTGGGTCTTATGTGGCTTCCTGAAACAATTGTTTTCATCAAATGGGTTTTGCTAATACTATACACTCACATAAGCATCCACATGTAACATAACAAGCATTATTTCCATGGAATCATGGTTAGCCAGTTGACTTTTGTTTAGTTAGCCCTGGTAGGGGTGCGAAGTATTACAGTCAGCATGTCTGTCTGTCTGCTTTCATATCTCACAAACCACACAACCGAATTTCAAAAAAATTTCTGTACATTCGTTGTGATCGTGGCTCGGTCTTCCTCTCACAACAATGCGATGTTATGTACTTCCTGTTTTGTGGATGACGTCATTTTTCATCTAATGGAGGGAACAGGGCTGAATCAAAGATGGCACAAACGTACAGCCTGTTTCATTGAGTTCGCCGGGAGGCGGCATAAGTCAAGATGTCAAAATGTCGTTGTAGTGTTAAGTATGACCACGTGGCGGCACTGAGGGTGAAGTATGCTGTCGTCGACTGTATCTGTTCTGCATTATGACTAGCATACAATGTATGAGTGACTCATGATGCCAGTTAGAGGAACTATTCACCATACTCCATCGTTTCTTCAACCAGTAACTTATGCCTGTGGAAAGGGATGGTGCTTCAAACTGCTTTTATATCCTATCCCCTACAGCAGTCCTGTTTTCATAAAAATGTTATGCACCATTTAAAATGATGCTGACAAACTGCTCTATAAGTAATTAGAACACAGCATGATGGAAACAGCTGCCAATAAGTCGCACAAATAATCGAATTTCATGGATAGGTTACCAGAAAAAGCATGCTGAATGTAACTATGGTAAATGCTGCATGCCCTGTTATTGTGTTCTCATAGCCATTATATTAATTTTTAAAAATAGGCATGGAAGAGACATGACTGCAAGACAGCATATCTCTCATTCAAAATCACAACACTAACCCATCTAGCAAGTGGTGTAATAAAAAATAATAATGAAACTAATTGTATCTTAAAATGTGCCACATTATAAATGTTTGTCTTCAATATGACAGTATAATTGCTGTAACTGTAACCAATACATCATTCATTGTTTGGTCAAACTAACTGAACAGTCGCACCTCCTGGATAGCCGGCTTTGTCCAGCAGAATCCTGAAAGCACACAGCATGCAGCGTATCAGTTACCAGCAACGTACAGGCAGAATACCTCCACTGTTAACTCTACAACTGTCAGTCGAAAGCAAAAACCTTAATGCTCGTAAATAACTTAGCCAATAAAGAACTGCAAAATTATACATTCACAGCATGACAACTTACAACTAATATGACAATGTGTCTCAAACAAGTAGCTCAGCTGTCGCTGACAACGTGCGTCGCACTGCATCACCACTAACGGCAAAATTTTAAAAAAGTCACGTGACATAACCACGTCCTTTTGTTGGTGATATGTCATCCTGTTGCATAGAATTGATATTGCCTACTCGTGTACAAAATTTGACGACTTTAGGTTCAGTCATTCCAGTGCTATGATTGAAGCCCCAAAATTTTGTAATGGGTCACATGACCTGACCATGCCCCAATCAGGGAGTTTGTAGTCTGTAGGCTGTGACTTGCACATTAAACCTTTACATTAAATTTTTAGTCTTTGTGATCGCCAATTACGAAGATGCATAAGACAATGAAAAATGTAGAAATTGAGGTGGTTTAACGTGCTTAGAGGGTCACCCAAGGTCATCGGCAACATAACTATTCGATAGAACGCATACAACTTCCTATTCGAATTTAATAGAAACTATGAGGCTATCTCGTACCGTTTTCAAGATATTATTGATTATTTTCCAAACATTAAAGAGGTCATGTGACAGTGACCACGCCCTTTTCAGGGACAGTTTTGTCGTCCGAAGGCTGGGGCTTGCTATGATCAACATGCACAACAAATTTGTAGTCTCTAGCTTAAGCCGTTCCAGAGATATCTTAGGGGGACTAAAAATTTAAAATGGGTCACGTGAAGTGACCACGCCTCTTTCAGGAACAATTTGTCGTCCGTAGGCTGGGACTTGCTATGATCAACATGACCACCAAATTTGAAGTCTCTAGCTTAAGCCGTTCCAGAGATATCTTAAGGGGACTAAAAGTTTAAAATGGGTTACATGACGTGGCAACGCCCATTTCAGGGATATTTTGTCATCCGTAGGCTGGGACTTGCTATGTTCAACCCACACATTAAGTTTGAAATGTCTATGATTACCTGCAATGAAGAAATGGAAGAGCAACGCCAAATGTACAAATTTTCGTTTTAAGCCACCCTTTGGGGGACTTAGGGGTAAAGTACACGGCTCATCTATGGCTCGCTGGAAAGCGCGCGGTCGACTTCCTATTGGTGCTAATTGAATTTTTCTCGCTAGCTCTCATGGCTACGGCACTATTAAGCGAAATGTTGAAATCGGCATTTTCCAACGGGTGTGGGTCACATTGAGCGCAAATTTTAGGTAGATGGGGATGTCGCCCGCAATCCATCTATGGACCGTTAGATAGACGAATGACGTAGCTACAACTCTGCCGCTGGAGTTTTTCACACAAAGAAACTATGTAGCAGACTTTTTGACAGAATTTGAAATTTACTGAAAAAATAGCAAAATCACGTTTTGTGCCACCCTTTGGGGGAGTTAGGGGTAACGTACACTAGAGATCGAACCGGAGCAGTTTCTGGTACTGTTCCGACCCGGAACAACGTCGGTTTGGTCAGGTCTCGGAACATTTTTTGTTCTGGAGCCGGAACATAAGCATTCTTTTTGTTCTTAGTGAAACCGTCGCGACGGCGACGGTCTCACTTAGTGCACCCCCTACCGTCACGCACATACGCCGTTGGACAAACAATGCAGTTCGACGATAATTATCTTAACGATGGTCATTTTCTGGCTGAAATGCCCCGAAAAGATGGCCACGACACCTTCAATTTCGTGTGACAACCGTCGCTCGCGTTGTCCTGCCACTACCCGGCAAAACATGAAAACACTAAAATGGCATCTTTCAGTCACTCAAATGTTGTATAACTGCTTTTCCAGAGTTCAAACAGTCGCTGCTTGTTTTCTTCAATTTTGTTGAATTGCAACGCTATAGACTCCCTAAATCTTGTAATCAATTAAGTTGAGCTCTGATCTGTTGGGACCATAGCTCAGGTAGTTTAGTTTTGCACAGCAGCTGTTGAACTGAGTTGTGTGCACCATGCACTGGTGCATGCAGCAGCTGTGTTCCTGAAAGGCAAATAACATCGTCGTCTACAATGTGTTTGATAACAGCTAACATCTGTTGCTTGAGGCTCGACAAAGAACAACTCCCACATTTGAGACAGCGACCGACATCAAGACAAGTCTTGGTAAACGATGAGTGTGTGGTAACCGTTGGTAGCATGCTTGCTATACTCCCTTCCTAGGTCTTGTTTGGTGCATACGGCTCATTCTTGTGAGAATGAAGGGCAGTTCAGCTGTGATCGAGTGATAATATGAATTATGTTTTCTGTGCCCGTTGGCAAAACAAAATTCGGCATTTAAGTGAAAAGACGCAATTTTCGGTTTTCTGTTTCCCCAGGTAGTGCAGAAGCATTAGATAAGTTAGATGGAAAAAAGTACCATTTGACTGCTTACTTTCTTAGCAACATTTCTGCCAACATTATCAAAATTTCAAAATTGGTTGATGTGTGTCAAAGTTATAGCAAGCCTAAGCAGTGTTGTTCTTTGAGACATAGTATACTTTTTGTTAATTACTGCACGTTTTAAGGGCCGAATTCTCTTCCTGTTGTCATTCAAACAGCATAAAAACTGAGCTAACATGTAATGCAAAACACTGATTCTGAGTGCTGTCAGCACTTTGGTCATATAACAGTGCACACATGCAAATGTAAATTGCATTGGCATCATAAGCATAATTTCACTAGGTAGTGCATGACATTGAATACAAGCCAACTGTTCATGTCGGAGAGGGAGAGAATAACAATTAACGCAATTCTATGTCTTAATTACATAATCAATAATGTTTCATTCTTAAAGTTATTTACATACACATGTACATATATAAATATATATAATCAATAAAAAACAAACCATATTCTTTGTCTAAACAGCAGTCATGCACACCTGCAATACATTTACACATTAAGTCATTCATTTAACAGTAACTACAAATAACATGCTTCTAGCAGCAATGTATGCCAGTAACTGAGAATTTATATCAGTCTGAGTGCGGTTTTCTGCAATCAGAATAGCAACGAATGTAGAGAACAGGCGATTTGGGTAAAACAGCTGATGCTAGATGTGCCTAAATATGGGCACATCTAGCATCAGCTGTTTTACCCAAATCGCCCGTTAGATGGCGAAAAAATTCCGATGTCCGATTCCAATGTTTAGTTGTACCAGAATTAGGATGCAACCCTGAGACGTGAACAGTCCAGGCACTGTTCTTAGTGAGACCGTTGCAACGGTCTCACTTAGTGCACCTAGTCTTGTTACGACCACCAAATTTTCACAGCTATCCATCACTGCAGTGTTTTACAGTGTTCTCGGTGGTATTTCTGGGCGCTGTTTAGCCTGTTTCCTGAAAACTGCCCCTCACTATTCCACAGAGCAGCGATAGTCATCTAAATGCAGCGTTATTTAATCTCACGTGATCACATATACACAGCGACTCCGAGTCGAGTCGGCAATATGGCCTGTCCTCCCCCACGCTTCCGCTTCCCCACTCACAAATGACAGAACTGCCGGGACAGTCTACGCACTGTACTTAGTGAGACCATCGCGACGGTCTCATTTAGTGCAAATCAGTGATAATTATCTCAATGACGGTCATTTTGCCCCCTGAAAGACCCCGACAGTGCCATCATGCCGTCCACCATACGCACATAGCTTCAATTCCGTGTCACTCACAACGGTCGCGTCTGACACCTGGCCATGGCAATGTCCTTCTCGACGCCGCCCGCCGGACAATCACCAACATTGTCCACCGCCATGATGGTCGGCAGCGTGGGTGGTCGTCTGCGGTGGCTGGTGCGGATCTGACTTTAATGTCGTTGCACGCGGCTTACTATTTTTTTTACAAAATCGATATCGGCGATCTGCCGACACCAATTCTCCGATGTTCTGGCATGCTCCGATGTTGCCGATTTTCGATGTGTACATCAGCCGAACTCTAATAGAAAGCCAGCCAAAACCCAAAATATTCAAGCTGGTGTCATAAAATTGATTTGCCTAAACAACGCACAATGCCAAAGACTATAGTCTTACTTCTTGGTGACCTACTTAGTTTTTAGAGTTCGGCCGTAATAATAGCAGTGATAATGATATTCTCATAAAACGCACGCTTAGTAAAACATGATCTGCGATATTTCTGACTGATCTGCGGAGACTGTGGTTGTAGAGAACTGATCTGCGATATAGACCATGGGCCCACTATAGGGCCTGCTGCACCCATGGGGGGGGATTGCAGACATGGTGGGCTGAATACTCCTGAGTCCTACCTATAATAATCCACTTGTCTGCACAAGATCCCAGGGTGCC
>Ga0209780_1001371_pt1 | contig 15869 bp, 12 predicted proteins | sample WorMetexBAHAMAS2_FD_187384 | JGI IMG/M metagenome (GOLD analysis project Ga0209780, IMG submission 187384) | Marine gutless worms symbiont microbial communities from Max Planck institute for Marine Microbiology, Germany - Inanidrilus exumae... | ecosystem: Host-associated > Annelida > Digestive... | reverse complement strand
CCATTAAGGCGATACTTTGTTATTATTATTGTTATTTTATTATTATTATTATTATTATTATTATTATTACTCCAACTACACTTGGTGGCTCCAGTTAGCAAACAACGTTAAATCGCGTTGTTTTCACGCTATTTTGTTGTGTTATTTTTAACTGTGAAAATCGGATTAATATTCCCAAAATCTAAATATGTTTTATTTCCGAGGTCTACTATCCCGCTGAAGTGTTTCATTTATAAATTTTACGTAGTGAAGCAGGTAAAAGGAAGTTACTAATTTAAAGCCAAATATGAAGCAATAGTAAACAATGGGGACGAAAAGAAACAATGCTCCACGGCGGTGTTTACATTATTTTACGGCACAAACATGACTACGGCGTAACTGATAAATTTGCAGACATTGATGAATGTGCAACGGACAACGGCGGCTGCAGTCCTCTGGCCACCTGCCACAACGTACCTGACAGTTTCTACTGTGCCTGTCATGCAGGTTACACCGGTGATGGATTCAACTGCACAGGTAATTCACCTGATAATAAGTATTGCGACTAATTAAGACATTCATCGATTAGAAATGTTAGTCGGTTAAATTTTTTTGATCAACGATAATAATGATTTATATGTCTTTTTTAGCCCGTATCGCACGCATTCAGTGCGTGCGATGCGGACTGTTGCTACAGACGGAGTAGCGTGGTCTGTGTGTTTGTGTGTCTGTTAGTCGCGTTTGTGAGACCCGCAAAAACGGCTGAACCGATCGAGATGCCGATTGGAGTGTATAGAACTCTGGTGGGCCCAAGGAACCGTGCATTAGGTTGGGTCGAGATCCCCACGGGAGGGGAAATTTTGGGGGTGGTCCAGCCCATTGAAAAGCATTCGGAGTCAATGCTGTGGCGATTTACGCAGCAAAAAAATCAATAACGGCGACAGCGGGACTGTGAGCGGCCAGCTGCAATGGTCGGCGTCATGGTGCGTGGTCCTCGAAAAGCCGCCCGTGAGACGCTGCCTTTCGTCAAACTTATTCGACCGCTTGTTTACTGATTTTTTTCTCATAAATCGACACAATGTGATACGCATAAATTCACTTTTTAGCCCGAATGGCATCGCGATGCCGACGGGCTTATATTTTACTGCTGTGGTTTTTTCTTCCTTTTTCGACTCCTAATCTCTGAGGTCACTGAACAGATCTCGACCAAATTTGGACACGCATTCACATGTGACTCTATTTGATAAATTTGGTCCGAACTCCCCGGGCATTAACCCCCCACACGGACCGGGGCGCAATAAACGCTTTTTTTGGGACCGACTTTGAGAACTTTGACCGAACATGTCTCTGCAACGAAACATGATATCAGCCATCGGAAAGAAACTTGTCAATCTAAAGGGACTCCTCTGCATGTTTTCAAATTTGGTGAACTTTGGTTTAGAAACGGCTAAAACGGTTGGCGAGTTTTTGCCCACCCCCGAAATTTTCGCATGGAAAGACTCTGCCAGCCTTACCGCATAAATGTTATGTAGCAGACAGCAGGCAAACGTTGGCATTATGTTATGTATTGGCACGAACTTACAGTCTAGAACCACAGCTTATCATCTCATCTCGCCTTGTATTCTTTAAAAAAGTTGTCAAATGCAACTGCGTAGCGGGCTCACCATGGGCTTTGCCATGCATCTAGTTACTTTTAGTTTAATACAACTGGTTGAACAACATTCACTGATTGCTTTTTTCGTTCTACAATTTCGTAGAATTTCGTTCTACAATTGAGTGCAGATTATAGAACGTTTTGATGATAACAACATTATTATTGCGGTTTGCCTATTTGTCTGTTTTTGTTCCATGACCTTATCACATGATCATCATAATGCGTCTCAAAAGAGCGTATACCGGTACTGATGATTTTGAATTAATGGTTATGGTCGATTTTAACTGATTAATTAGTAGTTCAAGACGTTTACTATTCGATTAAAATTTCGAAGTTGTTAGTAAAGTTAAGTAAACAAGACATTTGTATAGCGCCTTATAATGAGTTCAATGCGCATCTGTAAAACGCTCAAGTATGGCACGTATTGATGAGGGATCACAGTTTTACCTGCCACCCATACGTTTATCCACGAATGGAATGAGCCATCCGATCTTCACTTTAACACTGCTCCGCCGGGGGTGGGTATTCACGTCACTAACAAAACAAGGTGTCGCCCTAACGGGACGTAACACTACTGGCCCTCCGCGTGCTGCCAACTAGTGAGTTACGTTGCTGCATATGCGTCGTGTTACAGACGACGACAGACGCCAGCGACCGTTACTAGTCTGCTCCCCTACACTATGTGTAGGCGGGCCAGTAGTAATGGCATCACTGGTAAATTTGCAGACGTTGATGAATGTGCGACAAACAACGATGGCTGCAGTCCTCTGGCCACCTGTCATAACGTAGTCGGGAGTTATCATTGCACCTGTACGACAGGTTACACGGGCGATGGATTTCACTGTACAGGTAACACGGCGTCTGTTATGTACACCTGATAAAGACTGCGATTCTTAACGATTGAATTTATTGAATAAGCAGCAAATGGCCAGTTGCGGCCACTAACATGCTACACAATGCCTGACTAATATAGTATACAGGTGCAATACAGAAACATAGAAATACACACAAGAAACAAAAACATGTCAAGGTTCAAATGAACACTAACAGACGTATGAATGACACACTGAATTAAAAGTGACATCAGTCTTTCCATATAACATATTTCAAACTTAATCAGATGTACGGAATTAAAAAATTGGGTCTAATTATACAGATTTTCCAGCCCGTTGTCCGTTGCAATGAAATTACCTCCAAGAATGCACCAAAACTTGCCATTTTGAGCTCAAAAATGTAAACATTTTCTTGGAGGCCCCACTGTGGGGAGGGGACACCCCTTCCCACACCCACCCCATCGGCGCCTTCGGCGCCTCCTATCTCGATCTCGCCATGATTCGTCCCCCACTTTTTCAACCGTGGATACGCCCCGTGCGAGTGCCTAGAAATTAAAAGATCAACTGATTAAAGATTTTAGTCGATAAAGGTTTTGATCAACGATTATTTGTTTTTTATTCATTGCTTTCCGATAATTCGATACAATGTGATACACAAACATTTTACTTTGGTTGGCGCATAGACCTAGGCCTATTCGTCGTTACTATCCCTACAGATAGGCTAACCACACTTAAGTTTGGTTATGTGATGTGAAACGCAAAAAATCGCAATGAGTGTTCGCTGCTTTAAATGTTTTCGGTAAAACACTTCAATAGTCATTGCGTTGTCTTTCGTCAATCGCTTCACGTCGACTAGAAAAGAAACAGTCGAGCAGAAAGAACGTTCAGCGAAATTGAAGACGGCACAAATTTCTGTATGTTATTCCGATTTTTCCATTGTCCATAGGCTTCGCTGGTAGCTCTTAGCACAGTGTAAGCACTACCGTGCTACAATGTGATGCTGTACTTACATGGATTTGAGTTTTGGCCAAACTATGTCATCAACTGAGACACAGTGTGCGCTGTATTTATTGCTCGTGATTGTGATTGCGGACAATCTTTCTCGCGCTTTCGCCAGGTGGCAGCACCATTGTACGAAAGTAAAGTAAAAGTAAAGTATGAGGTACTTATATAGCGCATTCTTACGGCCTAAACAGTCACGAAGCGCTACAGAATGGCACGTGTTAACGGGATCACACAGTTTTTACCTGCCACCCACACGACCATCCTGACTTTACTCCATAAGCATTCACCAGATGGCACCACCCAAAGGAGGCGGCGCACATCTGATATAGCTTACTACTCAATTTATCGACCTCTGAAAGATGAAAGGCTGAGTTGGCCTAGTTGGCTGACCTATAGCGGACGGTTTACCCACATAAGTGGTCACCCCCGTCAGCTGCAGGTCGAGCGTGGGACAGGGAAAGTGCGCCGGTCAAAGACCAACGTTGTAACCACCGTGCCACGCAACCAGCTCAAATACCGACGATGCGGCTAGTCGGCTTATGCCTGGCTTGACGTTCGGTTTCGCTGTGTTTTCACTTTCAGACATAAACGAATGTACCGAAGACATCGACGAATGCCATGCAGCTGCAGAGTGCTTCAACACGATCGGCAGTTACTGCTGCGTCTGCGAACATGGCTACCATGGAAACGGCTTCAGATGCGCCGGTATTATGCCTAACAATCCGTCGTTTTATTATGACAAACTTTAGCCTAGCTCTTGTCGGTCGGCTGACAGTTACTTCGCCTCCGTTGGGGTGCGAAGTAATGTGATCAACGTGTCTGTATTTCTGTCTGTTTGTCTGTCCGTTTCGTTGCTACTGGCCCGCCTTCACATAGTGTAGGGGCCAGACTAGTAACGGTCGCTGGCGTCTGTCGTCGTCTGTCGTTGTCCACTGTCGTCTGTAAGGCTCGCATATGCAACGTCAACAGGAGGGGCAGCACGCGACGGCGGGCCAGTCGTGTTACGTCCCGTTAGAGCGACACCTTGTTTGTTTGTCTGTCCCTTTGGTTGTCTATCGCATATCTCGAACACTACACGCCCAAATTATACCCAGCTTTCTGTTCATCGGTTCGGTTTGTCTCTGACGGCAATGCGATATGTTATGTACTTCCGGTTTTGTGGATGACGTCATGTTTTCAGACTAAGTGGCCTCAGGCAAGGGGATGATCAACCTTTTTACGCTTCTGTAGGTGTATGACGTCCGCTGCATTTACATTACAATAGCATAAGTAGTAAAAGTAGGCCGGTCTTTATTGCTCAGTTTGGCTGTTGTTTTGGTAGAGCACGTGATCTAGGCGTCGGTAAGGACCGCGCAGAACTGCGAACTGCCATTTCAGTTCAGTTAATACGCGCGCAGCGTTGTGAATCGGCCTTAAGTCTGCATGTGTATCTGTACTTGCAGATATGGACGAATGTGCAACAAACATCGGCCGATGCAGTCCTCACTCCGACTGCGTCAATACAAACGGAAGCTTCAACTGTAGCTGCAGAGACGGTTACCATGGAGACGGATTCTTCTGCCTCGGTAAACTTATCGCTATAGTGTTGATCGATTGAGTCCAGGTGTAACGTCCCACTCGACACAGCACAGGTTAATTCGCAGACGTTCTTCACAGCCAATCTCTTGGCTTGGTACTTGTGACGATGTTCACTAATTTTGTGAGTAATAACGACTTCGTTTCTAAATGAAGATTTTCTTTATTTACAAATAAAATAAAATTAATTTATATACACAAATAATCGGTCTTTAAACGAAACAATCAGAACAAGGAATGTGACCGTTCTCAGACCACACTACACTAGTGGTCTCAACACATACAATCCAACACGCCAAAAACTCGCAACTCAACTTTTACAACAGACAGTGACGGTCCCACGACTCTCGTTGCCTCAGACACGACCGACGACACACCGAGGTCCGTCACGATGTTCGCTCGGTCCGACACTGCTCCAGCCGTGACAGACGGAAGCTGATGCTGATGCAGTTTTAGCACGAAGAAAACTCCACTCATTATATCGCACGTAGACGACCGACGAGATTCCACGCGGACGTCCTCCACAGCACCCAAGCACGTGCTCCACTCGACGACGCTTGTCCATCGACTTGAATCGTCTCTCTCTACAGACACTCGGATCACAATACTTCACACTCCTAGCCGCGGTGAAGTAGTGAACGTTTACGGTCATAAAAGTGGAGTTGTACCAGCTTTCTCGTACATCTCCACTGTCTTCAAATGAACTTCTCAAACAGCTCCACTAGCTTCCTATTTAATGGCGTATACGGTTTAAACTTGCCACCATGACCTTCAAAGCTTTGCACACTGGTCGCCCGCCATATCTCTCTGACTTCCTGTAACATCATGAACCTCAAAGGTCTCTGCGCTCATCCAGTTCTCAACAAATTTTAGTTCCCGCCACAAATTAACATTCTCGTGCTTTTCGGTTTTCTGCTCCAAGAGTTTGGAATTCATTACCTGTCAATATTCGTGAAACTAAGTCACATCCCATTTTCAAAAGTCATCTAAAGACATTTCATTTTTATTCAGCCCATCCCCTTTCGGTTTCAGCTGCCCATCTTGCCTAGAATATCTTCGTGCACGCGCCCTGATTATTCTAAATATCTTGGCGCTATATAAGTCATGTGCTTACTTACTTACTTACTTGTTTCTGGATCTGTGTGCTGCAGCGGACACGTACGAAGTATGCCACGTGGCGATCCATATGCCGACCGATCAGAGCAGCGTCAACGCGACGTATCAGGCCGGCTACGCAGTCGACGGTGTTCGACGAACGTCTGACGCCGGAGTGATGTGCTCTGGGACCGGGTTTACCACAAACCCGTGGTGGATGGTCGATCGGGAGTGATGTGCTCTGGGACCGGGTTCACCACAAACCCGTGGTGGATGGTCGATCTCGGTCTACCGCTGACGATCACCGGCGTTCACTTGACCAGCGCCAATTTTACAGGTGTCTAGAAGTTGAAGAAAAAGTTGAAGACACTGCAGAGGCGTAACTTTGGTCTGAAAAGTGAGGGGGACCAAGCAAAATTTTTGACTTGGTGTACTTATAAAGTGGAGGTCCGTCCTCCCACTCCAAAAAAAGTGGGAGGTCCGAACCCCCGTCCCACCTGAAATTACGCCTATGGAAGAGAGGACATTTGTATAGTGCCTTTTCGCAAGAACTCACCTCTGCATGTAAAGCGCTTAGAATAGCACGTGTCAATGAGGGATCACATAGTTTTACCTGTCAACCATACGTTTATCCGCAAATGCAATTGGCCATCCGCTTATACACCCCAGCCGCAGCGCATCACATCACTTTGGTCGGTACTTATTTCCCATCCCACATAGGGTAGGAGGCTGAGTTGGCCTGGGTGTCTGGTTACATACCGAGATGGTATCCCCGCCAGAAGACGGTCACCCATCCCTGTACCAACCGACCGATAGTGCGGCGGCCGGGGATAAAACTCACGACCATGGAGTCCAGGTGCCTCACCGTGTAGACCGTCAGTGTGATAAACTGGTGACCGACGACCGTCACCAGTTTACCATCACAGTGCCAACAGACCGATAGTGCGGCGGCCGGGGATCGAACTCATGACCATTGAGTCGCAAGTCCGACGCCCTAACCACTAGACTACCGAGCCTGTGTAGGCAGTATAGCTGAACTGGGATGCAGTTAATACCCCCATTCCGTGTCAGTTTTACCAGGTGATTTCCATTACCGTATTTAATTATTAATAGATTTATTCCTCTTTCTGAGCAAATCGCGACTTTAACCATATTTATACTATTTTAGAACGATTTCTGTTTGTTATTTGCTTAGATAAATCGCGATTTTCACCGATTCTATTGCGTCCGTGAACGATATGACATACCGTGTCCGAATACGTATTACTATTCTCACCCATTCAAGTCCGAGTAGAATTAACAATCACAATAAAGTCGTATATTCTGACAATGCCGTTTTTTGCAAAAAGTGAGATAAACCACAAAACCTACTATGCCATATTATGAATTTATTATATTATGGCATAATAGTGATTCATCTTACTTTTTATTGTGTTTGTATTCGTCTGATAATATTATTATTATACATAATATGCCGTTTGGGGCTGACTCATTGTGGGTCTAAAGAATTGAACTAATGGGGTTTACGATCAGGCGAACCCATTCGCATCTGCAAGGATGACAAGTCAGCGATGCGGCCTTTTGCCAAATGACTTTTTACACTTGTTTGTGTTCATTTTGCAGACTATCAGATGAACCACGTGATCGTCGGTTTGATGAATGTTCGTCAGCAGCCGGTCATAGGGCAGTACGCCGTCTGTGCTGAATACACGGGCACCGTACCAGCGGGCGAAACGGTCGGCCTGCGATGCGAGGGAACCAACCTAGAGCCAGCCAGATACGTCGTCGTACAGTTGAATGACTCCAACTACCTGGCATTCTGCGATCTAGACGTCTGCGTCAGCGGTATATACCGGCCATACTAAACAGCGTAAAGGAGCAAAATGGAGCGGAAAAGGAGCGAAAGGGGGTTAAACGCAACGAAAAAGAGTGAAAACAAGAGACTGGGGTGTCTCAGAGGGACCGCGCGGCGCCGTAAAATCTGCGAAAATGCGCGACAACAAGCGATACTCGCTGAATATCTGAAAATGAGTTGGGTTAGGGTGAAAATCGCTCATTTTCGCTTTTTAGTGCTACCCGCATGTACGTAACCATCATCATAATAATAATAATCATCATCATCATCGTTTTTATAAGCACAAGGCAGCACAGTAAAACAGTACAGTATAAAAAAGCAAAAATATAAGACGTCTACGACAGTAAACTACAGAATGATAACCAGATAATGTCTTTTAACCGACATTTTTAATTGTAAGATTATTTCATATAGAAGCAATATTGTCCATACACATTTTTCAACAGATTGCAGTAAGACATTTGTCACAGAAAATACGTTTTCTTCCAATATATAATCCTACGTTGATGAACTTGATAATTGATACGAGCGAAGAAAACATTGGTCTCACGCTTTCTCTCCAACATGCATTAACAAGAAGCTCAGCTACCGCACAGGGACCGCGCGACGCGCTATGCTAGTAAATTCGTGCTATGTTTTACGAGGCGTGGGACTTCGAAACGTTTCAAACAGCAAAAGTGACCTTTAAGGTCATTCAATGACAACGTTCGATAAACCGCGTACGATATCCCATTAGTTTTTCATTGCAACTACGTACCATACGATAAGATATATTTACATTTGCTCAAAATCTGACGAAATGGCCAGCTTAGTCTAGCGCACGGCAGCTTAGTCTCTATCTTGCACTGTTAAGGAGATATTATCATTTATTTCCCAAAATTTAAAGAGGTCACGTGACTCTGAACACATCCCTTTTGGAGGTAATACATCATGCGTGCACTAGTAGGCCTACTCCTGTGTATCAATCAGCGTACAAAATTTGAAGTGCTATATCTTGGGAAGGCGGATTAGCTGACTGGGCGTGGTTCGGGAGCGGAGCCATAGGATTGGAGAGGTAAAGCCCCATTAAAAGTGGATCTAAGGTACTGTTCTTTGCGTCAGAATCTATTGGGAATCTCGTGAGAATTCCCGCGACTTTTATACGAGTAAAATGTTGATACCGTCAGCTCTGCGTGTCACGGCGTGCGAGAACACCGTTCTGACGATGAGCTGCTATGAACAAGATGTCATCCAGGTCATCAACGCCCACTACGGACGACTGGATAGCATCACGTGTGACGCTAACATCGGATCACCGGACACAAAGTGTCTTGTCAATGGAACACGGGATGTTGTTTACACCAGGTCGGTCGTAGACGCTTGCTACTCAATTATTATTACTGGCCCGTCTACACATAGTGTAGGAGGGCCAGACTAGTAACGGTCGTCGTCGTCTGTTGGCGTCGTCTGTAACGCGGCGCATAATGCAACGTAACTCACCAGGGGGCAGCACGCGACGGGCCAGTCGTGTTACGTCCCGATAGGGCGACACCTTGTTATAAGTAAGTAACGGACTAAGTATGCGAGTTTGTATGTATGGTTGTGTGGTGGCGCCGAACTTGGTGGAGAATGCTGCTGCTTGTCTGGTGTCGGGACTTGACTCACAACGTTCAAGCGTCAACTAAAGTCACACTTCTTCCAGTCTGCTTTTAATGTCTAGTCACCCTGCGCCAGCGCCTCTGATTCGTTTCCGCGATTTTGGCGCTATATAAATTTGTTGGTCTGTATGTATGCATATGGACGCCATGACGTTGTGACGCGTATTCGAAACAGACTGAACTGGCTACCAGTTCTGCCGCGAGTCATTCTATGGACCGCCGTCCTTGTGTAACATAACATGACATATTTGTTTAATATCAATTGTCAGACCGCAATTGTACAATAAAAGTAAAGTAAACAATAGAGATAAAGTTAATTATACATCATGATATAATATCTTGTAATAAAATTGCAATCAGTCAAGCGTAATATGCGGTCTGGGAGTTGTCTATTATGTTTTCTCTTTCTAATCTTGTAATTCTGTGCAGAAGGCGGTGGTAAGAGGACTCGAAGGATGTGCTCTGGACAGGCTATGATTCTCTTAGACAATGGCTACACTGCTATGCGAAATATTTGGTAGCTTCTTGACTAACAGTGATTGATGCTGTCCTAAAATGTTGAATTGAATGCAGTTGTATAATGCTAGCCAGTGTCGTTTTTGAACGCCTAAACACAATCTAACAAACCTACCGAGCCACGCCTTCTACTTTCGTTATATGGAATAATTTCTGTGACCTGGTATACCAGAGTCCGACTGTGGCAGTTTGCTGTTAGTTTATTATTAGCGTCGTTGTTGTCGTACCAACCACTCTGGTAGACCTATACGTGCCGTTTTTCGATGAAACAACTTACCGGAACTACTACAAATATCTAACAGCCACGCCCTGTTAGGTCTTGAAAAACGCCACTTACTGTAAGTGTCAGCTAGGCACGCGGTAATATATTGATTGCTTGATTGTAGTTGTGACGGTCGCACTACGTGTACATTGCCGGCGAATGCTGCAACTTTCGGCGGCACGGATCCATGTCCTGACACCAGCAAATACCTGGAAGTCATCTACCGGTGTGTACCAGGTAAGAAACATTCGAAAGTACAGGCCTACCTGTACCACGTGACATTGGTTAAGTTTTCTAAGATGTTGGCAATGACATAGTAGGTGAATGGATACAAAACATGTGACTTTGTGTTAATATATTAATTCGAAATAAGAAGCTACTACAGTATACTACAGAATGATAGTTCACCTGTACCAGGTGTCGGACATTAATGAGGCTTACGCGTACACCAGATGATGTTGTAACCATGGTAACATAATTTGAGTTTGTACTTATTGCCGCTGCATTGTAGGACGCGTAAAACCTGACTGCTTCACGATTTGCGCTTGCGTTTAAACACGTATTTAGCTTCCAAGCACATAGGGGCCTAATTATTCATTAATATAGTTCATCTAAATGTATGAGAAACGACATTAATCGAAACGGAGGCATTATTTCTGACGTGTATTATTTCAACGAACAGACAATTGCATTTGCGAAATAATGCATGAATTCATATACGCTATTTAAATTTTTGCAATGCCTCAGAAAACTGTCTTAGATTTGTGTCCAGATATTGACGAATGTGCTGTGAACAACGGCGGGTGCGATACAAATGCGATTTGTGTCAACACGATCGGCAGCTACTTCTGCTACTGTAAACTCGGCTACAAGTTGAACGCAACCGGTTGTGTCGGTACGATATCATCAACTACTTGCGGCGTAATTCTCCCCGCGAAAGCGAGGGAGTATGTTTTACCGGCGTTGGTTTGTGTGTCTGTGTGTGTCTGTCTGTGACCACGATAACTAAAAGATTGTGGACGGATTTGTACCAAATTTTATGGGAAGGTTCCTAGAGGGAAATGGAAGACCAAGTTCTTGTTTCGTCACGATCGGTAGAGGGATAAGGAAGTAACGGTCAAAAAACTCCGTAAACCGGCGATTGTTTACATCTTATACTTCTAATAGTAGGTGTGGCAAGTGTTGCCAAGTGTTGGCGACAACCCCCCCCCCAATTTTGCTTTCGCGGGGAGTTGTACTGTCTCAGAGTATTTTCCATTTAGTTTACAATGCGAAACACGTTTACGATTCGCAAACGTGCAGTCTGGTTTGAAATTCCGGTAAAAAACACAGATTGCGACATGTTTATGTCTGCCGCTAAAAAGCAAGTCAATCGCTGCCGTTTATGGACGATGTTACCAGGAACGGTGCCATAGAGTTACACGTACACCAAAGTGACGGCCTGTGATTGAGCAAGATGGCCAGCACCACTTATCGTGAACAGTAAAGGAACCTTCAGGCAGGACGCGCTGCGCAAAAATGCTGCGAGTTGTGTGAACACAATCGTTGAAACCAGTGTGTTATCATTTTGGCGGCTTTTCGCGTCGCGCCGCATCACGTCTAAACGCACCTTAAGGCAGTGACTAAGCGATAGTAAAAGGAAAGGAAAGGAAAAGAAGAGTGTTTATATAGCGCCATTTTATATACTATGTATATCTCAAAGCGCTCAGGCATGGATCACACAGTTTTATCTGCAAATACACTATGCCTTCCTTTCCTTCGTAAGCGTTCACCAGATGGCGACACCCCTAACTCAGGTAGAAAGCATCCAATTGCAGCTTACTACTTATCTATCGACCCCGAATGGATGAAAGGATGAGTTGGCCTGGTTGGTTAACCTATAGCGGACGGTTTACCCACACTTGTATAGCCCATTAAACCAAAAGACTCGTCTCTAATGCGCTGAATGCGTAATCTGTTCGAACAAAAACGTCTTTAGAGAGCGTTTGAAGATGGCTATAGATGTCGATTTCCACACATTTTCAGCAAGTAAGTTCAAGGCGTGAGGGTCGGCGTACGAAAACGCGCGTCGGCCGTAGTTTGGCATGTTGTAACGAGAAAAGTATAGCCCTGTGTCTGTCTTTCCGTATGTCTGTCCGTCACAAACTGTTGTACTATGTAAACGGCTGAACTGATCGAACTGATTTCTGGCATGGAGTCTATGCTATCGGATTATCCTGCACTTGTTTACTGACGTTTGCAGACGAGAATGAATGTGAGATTAACAACGGCGGGTGTAACCGGCACGCCAACTGCACCAACACGGACGGAAGCTTTAACTGCGCTTGCAGGACGGGCTTCACCGGAGATGGATTTGACTGCATCAGTAAACTATGTTCATATTAATTACGACCTCATGGTGGTACAGCAATACAGGGCTGTTTTAAGGATCAATTTACAACTGCACACGGTTTGATTTGGATCCCATGGCGAGCCTATAACGGGAGTCTGGGGCGCAGCTTTTAGTTGGCGTCTAGGGACAGAGCTCCCGGTGGGAGTCAGGGGGCGAAGCCTCCCTGAAGCTGAAGGCCTTTCTGCATTTTGCGTGTCCAAAAGAAGCCGCAAATTTGCCTCATGATTGATATTTGACAAAGTCATTAAATCACACAGTGAACGTAAGATTTATTGTTGGATGACGTATCTCCAACGAATGTAGTCACATCGGGTGACGTCGACCATGTCCACTATAGTTGCCCCTAAGTTCAGTAAGTAAGAATGATGTCTGTAGCTGTTTGGTTGTCAGCTGAAGTAATTACATCCCAAACAGAGAAACTTTGATGTGTTTAAGTGGATATACGACGATGGTTTAAGTCATGTTATAACTGCACAAACATCTTTTTAAAACAGCACAAATCTATTTAAAACCACCGTTTTGTGTAAAGCTGCACACTAAAAAAGCCCTGCAGAAATGTGTACATGGATTATGTGGGATTGGCCTTTACCTGGAAGACTATCATCCTTCAGTGCTATTACACTGTTGATTGGGTCATCTGACCTGTAAAATCGTCTCCGAAATGACCTATAACGTGTCGAGTGGGACGTTAAACCCTACAATACTATACATGGATTGTGGAATCGAGCACATGTTATATAATGCCAAAATCGCGTTTTTGGTCCGCCCTCTCACTTTATGTAACGCTATATAACTATAGCGAGCGATATATTGAAGAATACGATACGGTAGATTAACGTGCGTTCAAAAGCTGACGAGATGGCCAGCTTAATCTAGCGCACAAAAAGTTGACTGAATTGGAAACTGAAAATAACTAACACGGCAGATAACGCTGACATCACTTAGTCGCAGGCACGTGACACTAGGTATTTCGAAAGCAGGAACTAAACAACTTGTGCTTCAGTAAATAAGTAAACAGTTGTGTCGCCTGCCGAGTACGCCAGTGTGAAACGCTCTCTTCGAGCCTATATTGCAGTGTGTCTCCGGATACACTGCAACCCGTCTAGTTGTTATTGTTATCAGGTCGCCCGTTACTACATAGTATGAAGGGCAAGCTGATGTTTTAGCGTTTGTCTTTACTCCTTCGTGCTGAAAACTCTAATTTTAGCGACGCGCCAACGGATCGAGATCTGCTGAACTGTTGTGGGTATATTTCGCACTGGTGCTAGTTTTAACTAGGTCCTATTTTTGCGCAGTCTCCCATATTTGTTATACAAGGGAACGTCACAATTTAGGTCACCCGTTTCGACATAGAGTTCTTCATCTCGAATTGCAAAGATAGGAAGTAAAGGACTGAACTGTTATGTATAAACTTTGGTGCAAACTGTTGGCAAATTAATGCTAATATGACTGCATTTGCGCGATCCGTGCTCTATTTACTGCCCGCGTTAGCTGGGAAGGTAAAGCAATGGATTGGGTAGCGTTTGTCCGTCCGTCCGTCCGTTTGTTTCCACTCTATCTTTTGAACTGGCTAACCTTTGAACTTGATTTTTTGTATGTGTTTGGGACTTTGGGTTATGACCATATCTCGCCCAGGACTAAAGGTCGAGATAATAGGGCAGGGTTAAAGGTCAGTGTTCAGCGCGTATGGGCGTAGTAACGCAGTAAGGCGGTCGGTTTGACCTCGATCCTCGATCGACGACAGTTTTCTAGTTGTTTCTGCAGTGGACACGTACGAGGTATGCGGCGTGGCGTTAAATCAGCCAGCTTTCCAGAGCAGCGTCTATAGCGGCGACGGTTTTGAGCACGGACCGGGACTGGGAAACGACGGCCGGCACTCCGGGGTCGCGTGCGTCATGACGGACAACGAGACCAACCCGTGGTGGGCGGTCAGGCTCAGACAGGAGCTGCAAGTCACCGAAGTAAAGTTCACCAACGTCGACAACTTCGGTAAGTCGTAACGAATTCTACCGACCACTACCTTGGTCCCACTAGGCAATTCGGTCCGGTATGTGAGGGTGTGTGTGTGTGTTTGACTGTCCTGATAGTTACTTTCGAACGAAATGAGCAAATAATGTCCGCCGTTGTATCCACTCTTTATTTTCATGAAATCCCAAGGCATGATCAAAAATCCCAAGATTGTACTAAAACCCCAAGTAACCGGAAAAAAACAATCCCAAGTAACTGATGAAACGGAAGTACATGTACAATGCTCGGGTGAAGACTGAAGAGAAATCAGACGCGACGTCATGTTCTTGCGTCCAAGAAAATATAAGTAAGTAAATAAGTTAACGGACAGTAGCCGTAGAAAAATGGCCAACTACAAATAGTCAATGCTAATGTTTTGTCATTCCGACTGTAGACCTTTAAAATGCATGTAATTTTTAATTGGTTGAGTACAAGTAAAAATTACAAAAATTACTTCGCAAAATCATCAAATCGCAAGTCGATCCCCAAATCCAAAGATGTTGGGAAAATCCCAAGGAGCGGATGCACCATTGCTTGCCTTTGCTGAATTCGAGAGTAGCATTTATGCCAGGGGCAGCATGCGACGCGGCCAGCGTACATTTACGTCCGAGTATTACGAGGACGGACATGCGTGCGACGTCTGCAGGTCGCATGTACGGCAAATCCGGCGGAGCTGTGCAGATTTCCGCGTCTGACGAAGTTGTTCTGTCGGCGGACGAGCAGGGAGCGACGACGTTGCTGTTTGTCGGCTGCCGTGCGTGGTACAACGTCACGGAAGAGCAGCGACCTCGTTGCGTCTCCTTGGTAGACGGCAGCCGCTCACACTGGTACTTGCGTCGCACCGGCGTCTACCTGCGCGTCGATCACGAACAAGACGAGTCCAACTTCGACCTCGATTCGTCCTTCGTCTTACCGTTTGGATCGTCACAGATTCACTGGTGGTACTGATAGTACTGGAGCTACTGGTGGTACTGTTTGTACTGGTGGTACTGGTGATACTGGTGGTACTGTTTGTACTGATGGTACTGGAGCTACTGGTGGTTCTGTTTGTACTGATGG
>Ga0209780_1001370_pt1 | contig 15871 bp, 9 predicted proteins | sample WorMetexBAHAMAS2_FD_187384 | JGI IMG/M metagenome (GOLD analysis project Ga0209780, IMG submission 187384) | Marine gutless worms symbiont microbial communities from Max Planck institute for Marine Microbiology, Germany - Inanidrilus exumae... | ecosystem: Host-associated > Annelida > Digestive... | reverse complement strand
CACACTATGGGAGCTGTGCAAAATGGCTGAACCGATCGACATGCCATTTTGGATGAAGACTCGGGTGGGCCCACGGAACCATGTATTAAGTGAGGATGCAGATCTCCCCAGGCGAAGCGGCAATTTTCGAGTCTTGTCTGGGCTGTTCAAAAGCGTTCACAATCTTCGCTGCTGCATTACTGCCACGTTTGCTGCAAAAGGGATCATTCAATCGCCGATAGCGTCATGCAGCAGAATTGATCATTCAGTATGCTAGGCAAGCATGAATAATATTCTGAAAATTTATAGTCGCAGGCAATGCTGCTATCGGATGCGAAGGGGGTGGTGGGATTGCACAGCACGGGCGGAGTCTGATATATACGATTGCTTTGTTACCGTCATGTTACGTTACTGACAAGTTTAGACTGGCCACTTACCTTAACTGTAGTTGAATTCCCATTGACTACGTCCACATACAGTACTGTTGTCTGTACTGTGTTTTTGTGAACGCAATGTTTACAGAGATGCATAAGAGATGTGAAATACCACACACTTGCACAACGGCGTGTTTTGTAAGAACGATGAAGCCGGTCAATAGAAAAGTATATAATGTGACTCCTCCCACTGCTAACCCTAACCAAGATTTGCATCTGTGATTTCTTCGTGGATAACTACCACCATTTTGCAAAATTTTGTTCACTTCCATTTAAGAATTTCTTTTCCACAGATTCATGACTTTACTTGCTGCCTGTTTAGTCGACATTGTTGCGTATTTTGCAGGAACTGTCAAAAATCACAATGCCTGTAATTTTTAACGAGCCACTGAGCTTCCTGCAGCGGGTCGTGGAATACATGGAATATGGTGGGCTGCTTGATCGTGCATCTGCTTGTGACGACCCAGTCGAACGGCTCGAGGTCAGTTTTATGTTTTTTTTCTAACTTTGCAAAAAAAGGTGTTGCTTATGTTAGTGTGTTACTGCAATAGGTCAGTTTCTGTGCGTGTTGCAGTAATGACAGTGTGCTAAAATAGCAACGTTCTTAGCACATTTTGAGTAATTACTTGATACAGCTGTAAACGTTAACGGTTTCAACAACACCACAGGCACACAGTCGACTTGAGAAAATCCTGCGAACTACCATTGTTTACCAGATATTTGTCAAAGCACAAATTTAGCTGCTAGTTGAAGTGTCCGTTTAAGCTCAGTTGTCCTTCTTCTGTTTTTGTGGCCTTGTTAGGTCAATGTTGGTTTGCTGGCTGCCCCTTGGTTTATAGGTCTGCTCTACAGAGCCGACCTAATAAAGTTGGTCTCAAATGTCCGTCCGTCTGTCTGTCCGTGCATCCGTCCACAAAATTTTTTTGATTTTTGTGAAATTTGGTATGTAGATAGAGGTCGATGAGTGATGCACGACGGTATTCAGTATGACCCAATTCAAGGTCAAGGTCACGAGCCCTTTAAAGTTGGAAATCCTGCAATTTTAAAAACATTACAATGGTAGCTGGGAACTGACCACTGATTCTTAAACTGGGGCACAATGTCTAAATATGATCGGGTTGGATTTTTTATATTCATCATAGTTTTTGTGTCACGTGACTTTGAACTACAGAAACGTCAGTTGTGAACAGTCGACCGACAGTCCCACACAGGCTAATTTTCTTCTTATGCTTTTTCCGTAAGAGAATCTTTTCGTTAATGACAAGTAGCACAGTCTGGATGGCCTTCTGTTGATGAAGTTGGATATTAACAAGCATACAGACGTACAAAAGGCTCCATTGTATTGCGATGTTTGCAGCTGGTGACGGCATTTGCTGTGTCTGCAACTGCGTCAAACTGGGAACGACTTAGCAAGCCTTTCAACCCACTTCTTGGCGAGACGTTTGAGCTGGACAGGTTCGCTGGCGTTTTTGTTGCTGTTTTCTGCTGTTGTCGTGTGTCCAGTTTCAGCGAAACAAACATCTGATGTGATGATGACAGTTATGATTTTAGTTTAAGTGCTGATGCTGTTATTCCATGGAAGTTTACCCAGTTACTCTTGAACAGCCAGAATTTCCCTAAAAACTATATTTTAGCATTAATTCTCCTCCTGTGTTACTAGGTCGGTTGTGTTACGTCTCGTAGAACATGAATTAACTGCTGGTTTGTAGTTATAGTGTATCTGTTAAACATCAGATCTGACACAATACAAAACGAATTTATAATGCGCCGATTAGTCGAGCAAAAAAACTGGAATCAGAGGTGTGAGAGGCGACTGTTACTGGGACTGATCAGCATACGCACTGGAGAAAAGTTTACGTTTAAGGTTATGTTTAAAACTATTCACACAAGTTGCAGCAGAGCAGTTGAGAGGCAAGTCACTACCTGTCTTTCGTGCACTAACAGAAAATGCTTTGTCAGCCATGACGAGAGACGTGTAAGGACGGCTAAGCAGCTGTTTGTCCGATCTCAGTGAACAAGATGGAGCATAGTTACTAATGAGAGATGCCAGATACGATGGACTTCCTCTCTGCCTCGTCTTGTAAGCCAAAACTACGAGCTTGTACATTTGCCATGTATCATAGTCAATCTGTACAATCATCACCGTCTCACAGGTGAACCCGTGTTAGATGGTTTCCTCATTTTCCTGCTGCACTTTTTCTGGAAGAAAACTTTGGGGTATATCTGGCACAGTTTTTGTGTATGGATGCCATTCCTGTCACCAAAGCAACAATATCATGTCACTGAAGGAAATTAAAAGCACCGACCACCCACATGCTTCATTGTTTCTTTATGCCAGCTCACCATTGCCAGTATCTTGTGGTTGTAGTTATGCTGTATGGTAGGAGAAGTGTCACCGTGCGTATGCTGTTGGTTTGGCTGTCGTTTGATTGCAGCTGCTGATACTGTGTGTAATGTTTGTTGAAGGCCTGACCTTGGCATCCGCGTCGTCTGTGAACAGGTGAGTCATCATCCACCGATAAGTGCTTTCCACTTTGAGTCCGATTTGTATGTCTTTCATGGTGCCGTGCATCCCAAAATCAAGTTCTGGGGAAAGTCGATCGACATCACGCCGAAGGGTGTTGTGACACTTGTGCTCAAAAGGTATGCGCAGATTGGCACTTTTGTGTCATTGCACGCTTGAAATTAGTAGTCAGTAGTTAGTTTGAGTGAGAAATGGACTGTGCTAATTCTGTATGTACACAGTATACAGGGCCTGCAGTACATCAGTAGAACCAACTAAAATGATTGATTACTAACTTATGATCAATAGCTCTTATTAAACCTTGCGCCTGCGGCGGTCAGTTCTCGCACCTACGGTGCTCAGCGTGTTACATGCTCAATTCTCTTGACTATGGTACTCAGCCCGCTGGTTACAAATTTCCGGATGGAGTTTGCCACTGGTTTACAGTGGCGTATGGACGGCGCGTGGAGCGCAAGCCCGCGGGTTCGAGTTGCACTCGCTAACTCCCATGACCATCCGGAGGGTATAAGGATGCCATGTGCCGAATTTCATGCAGATCTGCTAAAAACTAAAGAATATAGAACAGATGGAGAGACACACAGACTGACAATTTTTGCTTATGTATATATAAGATAACTGACGAAGAAAGAAACCCACTTATGGAACATTGACTGTTAATGTAATGCTGCGGTTTGATTACTGTTTTATGCATTGCCATATTATTATCGTTATTATTAAGAGTAATTTTCGAAAAAGTTAATTTTCAAGAGGTTTCTTAGTGGACCATGAGTTAATTACTTTTGGCATAAAAATAAAGAGCTAAATGAAATTACATGTGTCTTTGGCCATGACGACACTGTTTTATTAAGGTTTCGTAGTTTTTTGCTTGCTGAGAGATTCGTGTCTTGCTGAATTTTGTGTAAGTTGTTTTATATTGACAGTAAGGAGTCATGGATGGTGCAGTGATCATTGGTGTTGTGTGTTGACAGACATAATGAGGCGTATTCATGGCAGAACGTTAACTGCAGTGTACATAACGTCATTGTTGGAAAGCTGTGGATTGAACATGTATGTCCAATGTCCACATATGTCTGCATATCGATCCTGTATACATGTAGGCATAATGAGCAGTAGGAGAATAGGCATTTTAATGAGGTACAACGTGAGCTTTGACAACCCTAGTAGTCTAATGAGAATCATGTCAGTTGCTAACACTGTTTTTGTTAAGTTCAGAGCTCATGAAGTTCCAGAGTCGCTGGCCCCGTGTAGGTCCCGGGGCTGTAAGTAAGTGGGTAAAAGTCTAAGTAAGTAAATAATTGACAAATTTATGAAGCGCCGAAACCAGAATAGGCCCTCTCCGTTTACAGGCCGAATGTGGTAGGAGGCGACTAAACCTGGCTTTAGTTTTTGGGTTAATTTTATGTTGTAGTATAGCTTGTTATGGATGCATTTTTGCTTATGTTGTGTTTTTTTCTTCAGTTTTTTAGTACTAAGCCAAGAGATTGGCTAGGAAGAAAGTCTCCGAAATGAACTATTTTGTGTCGAGTGGGATGTAAAACCACAACTCAATCAGTCCACACTCAGTGACTGAAAATGAGTTGCTTCAACCATCAGTTAGTGCTTTGACTTCACTGGTTGGCGGCTATGAACAACCTGAGCCATTTGTCCCCAAGGTTATCTTTGAGAAGAGCTGGATTGTTGCAGGAAGGAAGTCGATGCGGCAGTGTCACCCGTGTGTGTATTGTGATGATAGGATAAAGGAACGTTTGAGAGAATTGTTGTCTGTTACGTTCAGCTGCTCAGTTATTGCTCTGCTAGTTATTAAGTATTTACAAGACTCGCAAGTTGTATTGTGATGCTGTTGTTATTGATGGAATGTTGCGGTGAATGCATGGTGCAGTCTGGTGCAATGGAGTTGACAAATCATATGACGAAATGTAAAGCGGTGGTGAACTTCCGTCCTTGTGGTTGGTTTGGTCGCGATCTACACAAAGTCGACGGCTTTCTGCTAGATCGATAGTAAGTGGTGAATCTGCTTCGTTTATTTTCTTACAATTTTGTGATAGTTTGATACGATATTTGCATTATTTGTGATAGTACTTGTTTTATTAAAATACTTTGTTCATCTGAGTTCAATTAACTTGTAGTATTTTTAGTGAATCGTTGTGATAATAAGCTGAGTGAGATTAAACATGATGATATCAGTTCATATACCAGGGTAAATACCCAAAAAACTGCTTTTTTTGAGCGGTAAAGCCACCTAAAACCCACCCTAAACCTAAGTACTAAGTAAACTGAATTCAGCTTCAAACTGGAAGAAAACTTTGGGGATAAATGGAACAGTTTTTATGGGCGGATGCTGTTCCTGTCACCGGTAAATTCAATTGTAATTTTAATAAAATTAAGAAGCAATAAACAAAATTAACAATAAACAGAGTAATCGTTTTCCATTTCTGCATTTACTTGATGTGAGTAACATTTAGCAATGACAATTTGCATAGAAAACTCCACAAAAACCAATAAAACCCAGTATGCAATAAAAACCCACTGGGTTGGGCTTATTTGAAAAAAAACGTATTTTTAAAACCATGGATGATATTTTGTGGTGTGGATTGTAGCAACACAAAGTTGAGAGCGTTCTACGGCAAGTGGATTGAAGCGTTGTTCACGTACGACGTTGACGTGTTGGAGGAGTATCTAAAAGCTAGTGCTGGCAGTGGATCTGGTGCGTCGACATCAATGTCACGTCCAGCCAAGGTGTGCAATGCTCATCAGCACTGCTTTATGTCAATCCTGTTATATCAGAGGCTTGAGTAGTAGTAGCAAGCTGTATTGGTTTGTGGAAGGTGGTGCAAAATGAAGCCAATTTTGTGCAACACAGTTTTATTAACTGTCGGTGTTTTTTTGATCTACGCTGTACCCTATAAGTCTTTCGGCCACTAAAATCCTTCAAGCACCAACATGAAAGGAAAGGAAAGGAAGAGTATTTATATAGCACCATTTATATAGTATATATATATCTCAAAGCGTTCAGGCATAGATCACGCAGTTTTACCTGCAAGTACACCATGCCTGCCTTTTCTTCGTAAGCGTTCACCAGATGGCGCCACCCCTAACTGAAGTAGTAGTAGGAGACATCCAGTTGCAGCTTACTACTCATCTATCGCCCCCGAAGTGATGAAAGGCTGAGTTGGCCTTGTTGGCTGACCTATAGCGGACGGTTTACCCACATAAGTGGTCACCCATCAGCTACATCTCGAGCGGACAGGGAAAGCTTGCTGGCCAAAGGCTGATGTCCTACCACTGTGCCACGCAACCAACTAGCGTGTCCTCTTTAGCCTGTTCACGCCCACCAGTGCTACTACCTAGCACCTGTCATGACCTCAGATTCAGCTGAGACTGCTACTCTTCTACATGATGCATTGCAGTTGTGTCTGTTGTTACCAATGTGTGTATATTGTTATCACGAGTTTTGCTTTCTGGAGTGTGTCGGTCATTCACACCAAGGACGAGGAAAAAGCTGCTTTGTAAATGAACATTTACTGAGAGTCATGTATCAGATGCTGTCTGTCTAGCAGGTTGCTGACATATGTTAACTCATAGTTGAAGACTGTCATTTTGCAGCTAATGAATTATCACACATACACATACCTCGGTTTAATAGTCATCTCCAGGTGAACGTTGCTAAGCTGGTTGTGAGGGATGATTGTTGGAACAAACAGCTTCGATGCCAGCCAGCGACTCGCTACTGTATGCCAGCCTTTCTTGATCTGCAGCTGAGTAAAGTAAAGTAAAGTATACGTCGATATGTGTAGCACATCGTCGTAACTACCTCTAATGAGCTCAGACGTGGATCACACAGTTTTACCTGCAAATTACACCATGCCTGCCTTTTACTCTCAGCTGCAGAGCATCACTGCTCTTTGGCTGGTACTCATTTTACCGTCCCACGGAGGGTAGAAGGCTGAGTCGACCTGGGTGGTGGGTTACATACCGAAATAAAGTGCCGCCTTCGGGAGTCGAACCCGGACACGGTTACCCATCCCAGTACTGACTGGGCTCGGTGTAGGTTAACCTCGTTGATTGAGACCAACGTATTACCACTACACCTGAGTCATGAGGAAAGTGACATCGCTGCCTTCACACCACCTGTACGACATCACCTGTATGACACCAGTGCATAGTAACGTGTTGCTGACATCTCAGCTGTTAATTTGTCAAACAGTTTGACACTGTTTGCTGTGTGATAGCAAGGGTATCTGACCCATAAAATCTTCTGTCACTTATCCGCAAAGGTTCCCTTCTGGGACAGGTGGAGGAAGGAAGCCTGAAATGGTTATTAACATGGTGGTGTGTGTGTGTGTCTGGTGTTAACTTTTTGAACAGTTAAGTCTTCACAGTTTTTCTAATTGGTTTAATGTTTAGCTGTGTTGTCTAGCCGACTTATTGAAGACTTGGTGCATGGCGTGCATGCTGTGATCACAGGACAGAACCAGCGGTGACTTCAGCCCAGCTCTGTCGCAGCTGCGCTATCCGCTGCCAAAGACACTGAGTGAGCCAGCGATCAGCGCTATCGACGACACCAACAGCTTGCCTGACGCTGATCAAGTCCGAGGTTCATCATGCGATCTGAACCTGCCTGGTCAGAGACTGCTGTGGGTCGCCACTCCAAAGCCACAAAATGCTGACAAGGTGAGTGACACTGCCCAGTGTGTGAACTGTTCTCTGTGAGGACTGGTACATGTAAGATAACTTCACTTGACAAACATGCATGCTTAACTAGCACAACGACAACACATATTGGTTATTCAGAATTTTTTGACAACACCAAAATATTTCGCATCCATTTTAACATCATCCCATTATATTAACATACAATTCATGTATTGATTTTGGTGCTATATAAATGGTTTGTTTGTGTGTTTACTTTGTTTTCTTCCTCCCTCTCTTCCTTTTTTACTTTCTTCTTTCCTTATGCTTTCTTTCTTACTTACTTACTTCCTTATTTGTTTACTTCCTGACTTATCTGTCTACTCCTTCCAGAATAGACCTGCTACGTTTCTAGGCTGGAGGTCGTAGGAAGCGACCAAACCTGGCTTTAGTTTTTTGGGGGTTCATTACATGTTGTAGTATATTTTGTTATGGATGCATGCACATTGCTCGTCGGCAGCACTTGCGGTCCTCTGGCTGCCATCAGCTGCTTGTGCCGCGACACCGCCGTTCGGTGTTTGGTTGTCGGGTCTTCTCTGTGGCCGGCCCGGCGGTCTGGAACTCGTTACCAGACTACCTTCGAGATCCGACACGTTCTGTTGACAGTTTTTGTTGTGACCTGAAAACTTTTCTTTTCTCGTTCTACTAATGTACACGGCGCATTAAGGGCTTCGCGATTATACGCTATATAAATCTACTATTGACGTTGACATGTTTGCTTTTGTTGCGTTTGTTTCAGTTTTTCGGTAGTGAGAATGGCTGGGAAGAACGTCTCTGTATTACAGACGTCGCCAAGAGCATTTTACTGGAGTACTGGAAAGATTGTTGCCTGATGCAACTGGTCTCTGATGTAACCAAATGTCGATTGCCAGCGTGATATCTGTCACCTTAATCACTGAGCCATCTGCCATCTCTGTCATAATAGCCATTTTCCGGGTTCTTGACAACCATTTTTTAGCCGGTCTCCCCCTCCTTAGTTTTCTTTCTTCACTTGTCTGGAAAAGAACATTTGGGATCCGTGACACAGATTTCTTACTGGCCAGATACCCAACCTATCACCTACCATGTCAGAGCACTCGAGGAAACACCGTAGTCGCTCAACCGCGGCTGCAGACGTGTAGGGTTTGTGATTAGTGGCTTATAAATATAGATCTAGTAAGTGCTTGATAATTGCTTGAAGGATGTGGCCGCGCCTGAGTGCTTGGATGTGTCTTGTGTACAGTACTACAGTTTCACTACATTTGCTTTACTGCTTAATGAAATCGACGACCAGTTGAAGGCAAAGATCGCTCCGACCGACAGTCGCTATCGGCCTGACATGCGGAGGATGGAGGAGGGTGACTTTGGTGTGTATATGTCTGTATTTACTAAGTTAAAGGCTTGATATTGTACTTGCGCAGTGTACGGTAATGTAATGTAAAATGTCAGTTGTTATAGCATTTCATTGCCAGAGTCTGTAATGTGGGTTATCTTGTCTGAATGTCTGCAGTACTGCGGCTATAGTGTTTTGTCACCATTAGGTCACTGTCACTAGCCAACTGCATATACCTCTTCCATATGGCATTACTGTTCGCAGTGTACATCTGATCAGTTAGCTGTATTATTGTACACTGTCAGGGTTATCATCAACATCCTGATGATATGCAGCTGTGTAGGCCGATTTTGCCATTCAACCCAGCACTGACATGATTCATACGATAAACTTTTATCAGTTGTTGAGGATGTAGCATGCTATTTCCTGGGCTGTGTTTCCACCATCTAAGACGAAGCAGTTCTAATTGGCATGAGGGTCCAGAGCAAGAAACGCCAGCAGAAAGTGGCGTTTTTAAGGATCAATTGTCAGTTCAATATCTTTAGAACGCTCGTCTATCCTGGTCCCATTGTATTCCTGATGTGCATTTATGTATATTTTTTATCACATAAGAACTGATGTCAACAACACTGTACCACTGTACAGATGGTGCTGCTTTTGAAAAAAATCGAATAGAAGAACTTCAGCGGGCAGCTCGCAAAGACCGCAAGAAACGTAGTGATGAATTTACGCCACGGTCAGTGCAACTAACATGCAACACATGCTATAATGTTAACCCAGTGTTACTTGGACAACATTGTTTAAACTGACTATAAAAATAGAGAAGTGCGCAGCCATTAAGTGCAGGGAAAACCGACATCAGCGCACGTTGTGGTTATTTTGTGTTTCTGATTGGGTGAAATATACAGATATCATGAATGGTTCTGTATTGAGAGACTTGTTTAGCCCAACGTTCACTAACTCCAGAGAAGAATGTAGTTTTTATCTGATGTGACAAAGGCATACAGTAACTGTTACTGGTTAATTTTGTTCTAGTATGTATCTTGTTGAGAAAAATGTCACCAGACGGTCTGTTTACAGACATAATGGTGTATTGATAATGGAGGTAATAATAATAGCTCTATCATTAGGTCATCAGTTGAGAGATGCTGTACTAACAGATGTAGTTAACCTGTGATACTCCAAGTAGCTTTATTGAGTTCAGAATGTGCTAAGATAAATCTGGTATTTGTCATCTTGGCCAACACTGCAGTCTATATCTTGTTGGCTACCATAGGAAAGCTAGAGTGACACAGTGGCAATGATAGAATGGCTTTGATGACTACTCTGAACTCATTTGACATAGTCAGGTGCAACCGACAGTAATGTAATGTCGGTGTAAGTCCACAGATGCACTGAATGGCAGTCAATGGCAAGTTAGAAGGCGAGTTTTAGTTTCTTCTCAAAGACGATGGTGTGTTATCGAGGGCCACTAAACCGTGCTGTTTGTTGTATTTCAGCTGGTTTGTCCTTGGCACTAATCCATACACTGGCAAGGAGGACTGGTTGTTTAATGGTGAATACTGGAAGCGCGACTGGACACGGTGTCCAGAGATCTTCTGACTTGTTGTCAACCGGTCCCTCTTGTGCCATTCCAGACTCTCGTGCCGTCACCGGCAGCATAGTACATCAAATGTCAGTGATGAAGATTCAGCAGCGACAACGTCTGCTTGCGTGCATTGCATCATCACTTGTTGCCTAGCTACAGCGAGCTGACAACTAAGCCGTCCTGTCAGTCATGTTTTGTGCCTTGTTCTGACCGACCAATGTACTCAATAATTTCATTATTAGTCATCTCAGTGTGACAGCCGAGAGCCAGCCAGTGGTGTGAACACCTGCTTGTAACTCTGATAGCTGTTTTTCTGTGGCAGCAGAGCTTTGCCGTAGAGGAATATCTGTCTGCGTGTATTTTTGTGGGCCTCGCTGACACCGTTGTTATGGACGCTGCAGCCTTGACTTGTGTTGATTTGCCAGCTTCCATCCTCGTTTGTCACAGGCACTAACTGAAAAGTTCTTAAATGTGGAACAAATCATTGCACTGCCATTGGTAAATTGGTTGACTGCTGGGTACATGAAGTGGCACTGACGGAAGTTGGCACGTCTCCCGTTTGTCGGGGGAACTGACGCCCTACGGGCAGTTTTTTTTTAAATTTGTGCAAAATTCGAGGCAACGTTGGCTATCAGATAACCAAAACTTTTAGCTGGGGCTTATTCTGTCTCCCGTTTTACTCTCTAAGTCCACCAGGGCTTTGTCCGTGAACTTCCCTGGACACTTGGTCCCAGATCCGTAATCCTAATCCACCCTTTCCTTTACAGAATCTTGCCTGTTGATGGAAACAAGCAACTGAGTACGTAAATACCTCAGAGGGAAGACACTGCCAGTGTTTCAATGTGTGTGTATATATAGACACACACAGACACATACAAAGGAATCATATATTTAGTAGTTATACGAAACCTGTGTTAATTAGCTTGCATACTGTGTTTATTATTTAAATATTGCTATTATTATGTGATAATGTTAGCTGTTAATCTGCTGTAAAAAGTATTTCATCTAAATTGATTTCATTATTTTATGGTGTTTGCATACCTGATATTTTGTCGAGTGTGTATTTTACGAAGTTGTGGGAGGATAATGCGAAGCTAGTGTACATTTGTGGTTGGGTGCAATATACTTGCTTGCTGTTAAATAATTCAGCCGCTTGTGTATGTCAGCATCACTGTCAATTTGGTTACGATTACCGGTGCAGAGGCATTCGATGTAAATACGTTACTGAGTGAAATGTGACGTGTAGTTGGACTGCTTTGGTACAAGTTAGTCAGCGGCTGATCATTGCTGCGTAACTACTGCTTTGCGTTGCAAAGTGTGGGTAGGTCGACATACGTAGCATAGCCATCAGTTTTTATGCATTTAAGTTAATATTTTGATATTTTTACATAAGCGAAATGCTGTGTTTGAAGTTGTTGTGAGATTATGCACTTTTCCGCTTGTCTAGATTGCTTTAGTTGGGTAAAAGTGAAAGATGGAGCAGTTGACTGTGATGCAAGTTATTACTCAGTGCTGGTATCAACGGCTTTAAACTGGAAGAAAATATGATCTTTAAACATTGTCAAACATGAATTTGAGGGAATAAATTCCCGGTTTGTGAGAATGTTGCTGAGAGGAAAGGAGAAATGTAGTCAGGAAGTAGGATCATGATAAGCTGCAAGACATTAGAAATTGTGCATTGCTGTACAGTGCTGCATGAGAACCTTCAGCTAATCCTGCTGCCTTTGAACATAATCAGTTTGATGGTATGCATTGCTTTTCACCAGTTAGCATATCATTACTCAACGTGTGGCCGAGGTCGTGTGATTAGGTGTAGAAAAGCAAGAATTTCTGGTATATGCAGTTGGTTGGAGGCCACCTTACAGTGTATGAGCATTTAAGATCATTTGTCACATTGCAAGAGCAATATCATTATCATCAATTTAACGTGCAATTGTTAATGTTTCGTCCCGAAGTTTTACCGCTTGTCATGATAACTGCAAAACAGACTAACAACTCTGCAAACTGTGAGTGGTGTGCCCCTGTACAGAACTGTCGTCGCCGGCCTTATGTGTTTAGGTGTTTTGATGGTTGTATGCTTGTGATATTTATGACAGTATACTGTGTTAGGTCATTGCGGACTATATACGAGATAATGTGACGCTGCAGGAACATGCTTCACTGTATAATATTCTTCTATGTATGTGGCTTGTTGTAAGTTGTGCACACACATGAATTGAGTACCGATTTCGTTTGCTTACTTGCTGTAGCAATGTGGCAGTTGTATAGATTTGGTTTGTTGGCGTTCTTGCAGTTGCTCCCACACTGACATTGTTCATTGTAATACTGTACAGTGCAGTGTGCTTCGGCCTTTTCTTCAGGCAGATGAATAGTTGGCAAGTAAGTAACATAATTTACTAGTCCACCTATAGCAGGATACCCTGACTGCAGGTAATGTCATAAATTGACGTTAGTTGATTATTTTGAAAATATTTACTATACTGCATTGAACTTTCATTGAAGGTTGGATATGTGAAACATGCTGTTGGCAGTTGCCGTTATTAGAGGGTGTACTTTTTGTTCGTTTGAGCTTGCAGAATGATGATAGTGAAAATACTTATAGTGGCAATGAAACTTCAGAGAATTCCCTGAATTCATAGACACTCCAAGTAAGGAATAGTTTTTCATTACTTCAGTGCAGTAAATGTAATCGGTAGAAATATGGCAAGCACCCTTAAACCTCAACCAACCAACCAGTAGAATTATGGAAAGTTTGACAGTGATTGTAAAATGCAAACTACATACAAGTAAGCAGGTCATTTCTTAACTGCTATGTAACGAGAAAGCTTATCTGTCCGAAGTGCTTAGTTATGGCACCTGTTAACTAGAGATCAGACATTTTACCCACCACCTACACATATCCACAAGTTGAATGGGCCGTACCTGCCTTTACTCCCCAGCTACAATGAGTCGCCACTTTTTTACTGCAAAGCTGTTAGGAGCCAGCTACTGTGTTGAGACTTACTGCTGGCCCATGCCACATTTGCTGTGACTGTTGATGACCAGTTGTCCACAGTAGCAGCTCCCGTATGTTGTGACATGCTCATGATATTAATGTTTGTGGAATGTTACACTAGTGATGTCAATTGTACTCATTTGCTCATTGATTAAAGCAAAGAACTGTAAAACATACATTTTCGCTGCATCTTAATTTTGCGATTTTCTTATGTAGAAAATTCGCCTCATTTTAATTTGGTGTATTTTCCAGGCATCGATATTCTATGCAGATATAGTTATGGTAATGGGCAAATTCCAGAAATTTGCATGTATTTAATTTTGTAATTCTAGTCAAATTGCAAAAATTTGATGTGTGCGAAATATAGCTGTTTTACACAGGTCTGGTTACCGTGGGTGGGTGGTCCCCTGTATGCTTTTTTTGGTTTTTAGCTAAAAGAAGCATTCGACAGCCAGACCAACACAGACCAGATATTATACAACGAAAATCGTTAGGTAGTGATATGTTATAGGAACTGATGAACAGAAATTACACAAGATATCACATTAAACTGATAAATAGATCTTGTGGTGGTTGTTCACTTATTTCATCTAAATCTACTATTATTCTTATATTGTTCTTTTCAGTTGTTTTACCTCAAGAATTAAAACATTAAATCTTAATATTTTAATATAATTCTGCCTTAAAGGTGCGATATGACCTAAATTGTGTTGAAAGTGCTGTTAAACTCTAACCCAACTTGTGGTGGTTTCCATCGTTTTGTAGGCACGAGCATAATAACTTAGATGAGGCTCCCCTATCCTTTCCCATTTTGGGTCGTCGCTAAACAAAAAGGCAACGAGGTAGGGAGGTTACTGTATTGTTGGCCATCCTTAACCTGGCAGAACTAAATCTCCACCCAAGACCTTGTCCCCGATGTAGCCTATTTTTGTGCTCAAAGGGAACTTTAATCTCCCAAACAACCATGCAACCCATACGTGTTTTACAGAATATAAATTGCCAAGCTGTTCACAGCAGGCGTTTGTTTGCAGCATGTTTGTTGTAGCTAATGTCAGTTGTAGTTCAGCTAAGATAACTACCAGAACGTGTCAGCTGCTCTGTTGGTTAGTGTCAACACGCTTCATTCTTTGTGCACTTTAGTGTGTATTAATTTCACTGCAGGGACTTTGCTGCAGATGCACACTGCATGTACTTAGCTGTTATCCACTTCTGTTACTAGCACTTGTTATTGTTCTTCAAAACGTTGATAGCTTCCACATAATGCTACTGATATGCAACATTTTATTCATTAATCCTCATCAGCTTTGAATGTTCTGCATCCACAGAATTTGCTGATATGTTGTGTGAACTTCGACTACAAAAGATTTTTTTTGAAGCAGTGAGAATAATACATAACATTTAATTCTTTCGCTGCCTTGCATGCTGGATATTTCTGGCGGAGGAAATAAATAATAATCCCTATACTTATAACCGTGGTATATGATATAATGTTATCTGCGGTATTAGCTGTTTTCCACTGTTTTCGGTGGTATTATATTTTTTCGGTCTGGCAGCGAAAGGGTTAGATGATATCGTTAGGAATGAAATTATGATTTTATGGTCAACACTGGAAACATTACACATTTTGAATGGTATGCGTTAACTTGTGTATTTCAGCAGGAATGTTTGTAAGCATCTTACAGTGACAATCGTGATTAATTTTTGTCTTCATTTTTGTTCCTGCTGTTTTTCCTGTACACGTTCATGAGTCCCTGTCTTGTGCATCATCAGGGTTTTTGTGAAAGGGGAGCGTGCATTGTGTAATGCTTATACACGTAATCACAGAAACAGTTATTATGATTGTTGTGCAGTGATTTTGTTGGTTCTTTAATAGATGGTGGCACAGAAAAATAAAAAAGTCAAATGAACCTAGAGTCTGTACACACACATACACGTGGTTATGTTAACTTGCCTATATTCCATGCTTGCTGAATGTTAGGCTGGATCATGAATCGAGAGGAAACATTACTTTCTTACTCCAATTTTCTTATTTTATATGAACGAAAGGACCAAATCATATACAACCGATTACGCATTGGACATAACCGTTTAACAGATTCTTATCTTATTGAACACACAAACTGTAATCAACTTCTCTCTTTCAAACATAATGACAGAATGTACTTCATATGGTCAAACACGACATCAGTTCTATTCCTTTACAGACATTAAAACATTTGCAATCATATACCCAGTCAAAATATACTAAATTTCATTTTTAAAAGTTGACTTGTATGATCAACTATAATATAAAAAAAATCTTTTAAAAAGAAATCTTACACGAATTATACTTTTTCAGTTAAATAATTTA
>Ga0209780_1001369_pt1 | contig 15873 bp, 17 predicted proteins | sample WorMetexBAHAMAS2_FD_187384 | JGI IMG/M metagenome (GOLD analysis project Ga0209780, IMG submission 187384) | Marine gutless worms symbiont microbial communities from Max Planck institute for Marine Microbiology, Germany - Inanidrilus exumae... | ecosystem: Host-associated > Annelida > Digestive... | reverse complement strand
GGGGAATGCACCATGGCCTGTGGGGGGATAGACGCCCCTGATCGTGCGCACGAGGAAAAAAATTTCTGCATGTCTTTTCAAGGCCTCGATCCGTACTGGATAAACCTAGGTTTTAAAATTAGGTTTGTAGGCTTTTATGTATATTTTTTCTACGAATACCGTCGCCAAAGACGATAAGTGTGACCCAAAGCATCTGAAATCTGCATCCCATAGGATTCATACAGTAGGCTGTAATGATTCATACAGTACACCAGGGCTGTAGAATTGGGTTGCATAAAACCTAGCTTTTTAGGTTTTTAAAACCTGAAAAACCTAAGAAACCCAATGTAGGTTTTTAGGCTTTAAATTTGTTATTTAATTTTAATTTTAATTTTAATTTATTTTAATTAATAAATTTCATTAGTTATTTAAATCTCATATTTAAATTTGTGAGATTCATTTCCTTCATTTTTCATTCGGTGACTGGAGATTGGTCTTTAGTAGGATGAGTCCTATGGGATGCATTCCAGAATCCAGATGCTTTTGAGTCACCATTTCGTGTTTGGCCTTGGCGACATATGGTTTTCGTAAATTTCGTAGAAAACGGTACCTAAGAACCTAAAAACATAAACCTAGGTTTTTCAAGCCCTCTGGTAGCAGTGGGCGGAGCTCGTCTCTTCTACCCACCAAGAATTGCTACCCACTAGTCGACTCATCGATCAAAACATAGGGATCTCTCCTCTAGTATTCTCGATCACAACTTTCTGTTGTCAGAAACGACCTAAAAAGAGGGCAAAGGTCATCACGTCAACCCAAGGAATGTCAAGGCCGTTGACTTGAGCTGATAAGTGATAACTGTAACGAAACTTCGTATTTGCAATGCCTTTTCTCTTTACATTGACGAGAGCATTTTCTAAGAAGCTGAACATTGTTTGCCTCGGGAGATATTTTAAAAAGGTTATAAAGCAGTACTGTTGGTTTTTATATATACATTCGCCACAGGTGCCACTGGTGTTGCGCGATACCTGAAATTGGAGCGACGATAACGATACCGTCTCGGCATCGCGATACTGGATACTACCGCGATATCGGAAATGCGCATGGCGCAGTGCAATTTCAGTGTCGTTCAGAATTCATCAGTCTCGGACTCTAGTAGTAGTACTCGCAGACTGGCAGTCATTAGAATCGTGTGTGCGTCTGTACTGTGACATGCAGTAAGCACATACCGTAGCCTGTTTTCATCTGTGGTGTTGTGCCGTGCATTGTGTTGTGTAAATTGCGTAGTTGTGTGTATTACTGTCAGTGAACTGTGAATGAAGTTGTGTTTGCTTGCTTTAATGGTCATACACAATCAGTATAATATGAGTAGCAGAAATTGAGACGTGCCGAGTGAAGTTGACAACATGTTATTGTCATACCTCGCAGTCAGATTTAGAGATGCACAGTTTTGTGAGTGTAGTGCTGCACTAATGCAAAAATATATGAGACTACTTGTGGACTGCTGCTCTGACCTCAGTCACACACGTTGTACTGTCATGTTCTGCGACTTTAGTAAACTATTCGTATTTATTACAGGCTTGCAGTGTGCATGTTTGCTAAATGCTAAGTGATTATACGAGCTGCACGGTATCGACGATACGCGCGATACTTGTGCCGTTTTCACGGTATTTTGTACTGTTACGATATACTGCGGTATATCGTAACCTTGGCGATACTGGTATTGTCACGTAGTTATCGACGGTAAGTATTGAGGTATCATAGGTATCGCACAACGCTAGTTGCCACCAGTAGGTGACAGACGTTTGGGGGACACTTGTAGATCATTGGGCATACTTTCGATCAAACAGTAACTGAACCCTAAAACTGAAACAATTTTTGGAGTGATTACTGGCCTATTTCGACAACAGACGATACTGGTCCCATAGTTCTGCAATACGCAGGAAGCCATTAATAGCCTGCATGGATCACAATGCCGAAGGGCTCGTTAATCGAAGAGCCTATATTGTAAATACTCTATGGGGCAAAAACGATCTTCACGCGTTCCACAATAACTCCGCCAAAAGTGAACAGATTTGGACGAGATCTGGAACAGTATGAGCCAAATGTGGGTGCTGGCCCTGGCAGATTTTGGGCCCGATCAGCGCAGTAGCAACAGTTTGAAAGGGGTCATTTTTCAAAAAAAACCCAAAAATTGCTCACAAAATTTCCAGGTCTTGCGACTACAGCCGTCATAACTCCGCAATGATTACAAATGCCAAAAACTCACGGCCAAATGTACACCCTATTGGATGTCTAGTTTCCACTTTTAACGTTAGAATCAATTCAAAGTCTTTCCCCTGGGCTGTATGCTGCACACCAGAAAGGAGCTTACCCAAATTTTCGACAGCGTTGGTTGTCCAATATTGTGCAGTAGTAAGCTGCAGTGCTGCTGTGGCCCAGAGCCATACATGTGGCTCTGGCATGGACTAATGAGTGATATATTGAAGAAAAGCAGACTGAATTGGGAACTGAAAGTAAGTAACTTGGCAGATAAAGCCATCATTCAGTCACAGGCATGTGACACTAGGTATCTTCGAATGCAGGAACTAAACAGTTTGTGTCAGTAGTAAATAAGTAAACAGTTGTGTCACCTGTCGAGTATGCCGGTCATAAACACTCTCTTAGAGCTCATATAGCAGTGTGTCTTCAGATACACTGCAATCCATCTAGTTTATCGATGTCACTATTAGACCGTGCCAATAACTTAGTCAAAAATGAACCGATTAGTACCTCACGACGCTGTGCAAGTGCGATAACTGCAGTCATCCTATGTGCTTCAGCTTTCATTTCTTTGTGAACAAGAGAGATAGCACTTGACTTTACACACTGGTTGATTATACGAACTCCTACCTACAGATGACAAGCCACCCCTGAAAATGGGCATGGTCTGGGTTGTGACCCGTATTAAACTTGGGGCCCCAGTCATATGTCTGAAATGGCTGGACGTCGCGTCGCATCTACACATGTTGTACACACGTGGGCTATGTCAAGTGTTAGCCTTTAGATGACAAACTACTTCCATAGCGCTATACCACACTGGGTTAATGCAGTATAGTGCAGTCATCGTGTATCTCTCTGTCTCTTCTTTGGTCAAAAGTTGAGTTCTATTAAAGATTATGCAAACATCGCTGCATAATGGCCCAGGGACTCTGTTTTCTGGCGCCAAATATCTGGATGAAATTTGATTGGGTCACTGCCAATGTAGGTGACAAATATAGGTGGGGGGGGGGGTTGAAATATGCTGTCTTTGATCAACATCTTGCTGTATCTCAGAAGCGATGTTAAGATAGGGACACAGTTACATTTGTTGAAAGTGATTTTTGCTAATTTACTTTGTAGTTGATATATCCTTGATACATGATACATTATGGCAGAAATTATATTTTATTAATTAATTGTGTATTGAAATTTGCATCTGTGAGACAGAGTGGAGAACATTGTGGCAGAAGTCATCGCTTTCCCATCGTGCGTCATCATAAAGATTATGCCGCAGAACATCCAAGGCTGCTTCAGCTGCGATTCAGTAAAACTGTTGTCACACTGGTTTGCCTAGGAGCAGTCACTGGTCTCTATTATTCATTTCTGGACCGTCAGAGTCGGCGGAAATTTCGAGCAACTGCTGATGGAGTGGTTAGATTCTTGAGGTACTGATATTGAGATCAATGTAACTACTGTTGATATTTAACTGACAGTTTTTTTGTGGTTCCCAAGCCATGGGAGAGGCATTGAAGTTTGTTAGCATTGGATTTTTCAGGCCTCAAGGGGGATGTTTTTTCTGTTGCCAAAACAACAATGTGAAAGCAATAAAAATATTAATATTAATGCAAATACGATACAATGCAAGATGGTATATTTATGTGCACTGAGGAAGAGCGCCAGCTTAATCTAGTGTACGGCAAAAAAAACGGAAAAATGAAGAAGCTAAAAACAAAAACAGTTAGCTCAGAAGAAATGGTCCGGATGATAGTCCATGAAGGCAGTCCGGGGGTAGAAGTGAAACTATGGTGGGAAGGATTTGTGAAATGGGTAGGTGTTAAGACAAATATGAATATTTATTCAGTTTATTTTATTACGGCTATAAAGCAAAGTTGTAGTGAGGTAATGCTTGTTAAAAGTGACAGTCAGCAGGATTACTTAATATAAATTATGCAAATTTGACATCAGTGCATGGATTTTACCCAGTTTTTCACTCAAGCAAACAGTGAAGGTACCATCAACAGTGATCGTTACACACACACACACATACACACACACACATACTATTAGTCCAGACAAAATTTAACATGGGCACCATTCGCCTCGATAACTACCATCATTCTTTTTGGCAGATTATCTATTAGTTTATTTCGCACAAGTGCAGCCGAACACATGAAATACACGAAACATAAAAACACAGTATTAAAAACGTTCTAAAAAAGCTTAACAGCTAGCATAATCCAGAAAACACACACACACACATACAGAAAAAAACTACACAACTGAACAGTCCGACAAGGATACTATATATAGTTTGTGTAACACAAACAGTGTACACGTTTGCAATAAAACACAGTATTAATGCTAAAATCATCTAGAAATATGTACAGCCACTGAACACAAATCTACATGTTTCCCAGAAACAATAAGTTGGTCGATGAACTTTGAACGTCTATTCTCAACTAGTTTTGCTACATTTTCTAGCCCAACAAAGCGTCGGACATCATTTATGCATTCAGCACTTCTGACGCCAAAGATTTTATGGACAGCTCTGTTAATACAGTTATTCAAGGTACCATCAAGAGTGCAGTTGACTAGCAGACAGAGATACAGACTCGGAGGCATACAATAAAAATGGCAAACAGTATCTGAACAGTTACAATTTCAGAACTAGCCGCCTTGGAGCGTGAATGAATGCAGTTGAAAACCCGGAAAAATTTAACCTTTATATGAGATATACTGGTCTTGAAATGGCTGGCGGCTACCAGGTATACCCCGAGGTATTTCACTTCGTGTGCATATTTCAGCTCAGTTCCACTTTAAATAAAAGGAGCACGTGTCATGTTGTATCAATTCTCATTGCCACAGACTTGCTACTATTAAACTCTGTTGCTCGTTTCAATGTGTCCTAGCTTAGCTGAGCCCAGCAGTCGATTAGCACACATTTGAGCTGATCAGTGTCTGACATTTGTGACAATACACCATCTGTTAGAATAATGCACAGGATCTAGATCTTGACTATTTGGCAGCCATTTGTCTGGTTCAGTAAACTCCAGCACATGGGTGTGCAGGTAAGTTACAGTGTATAGCATGACGCACAAATGATGCTGCTGCATTTGCAAAGAATATGTAACCGCAACAGAAAAAATTAACTGCTATTTTGGAACCAACCCTTTTCTGTACTATTTTTATTACATAATGATGCATTAATTACATCTGTAGCAGATCGCTACTAAAGGTTATGAACTCTCCAGAACAGTCCGGTTTTTATGGCCCACCCCCTGTAATGTGTTGTTTGTTTGTTTGTTGCGATACAGGTCGCTGATAATTGGAATTGTGATTTCTGCTGATTACAAGATATCTCTCTGGGGAGTGAACGAGGTCAGCATACAGAGCTGTACGGTTAGCTGTAATGGTGTGATAAAGTGCCAACTGTAAACAAAATTGTTTTAAAATATTTATGCGCGAACTCTACGTTCCTCCAATATGTATCTTCTATCAATACCAATGGGTGTTACAAGTCACTTCTCCTCGCGTTCTTTTTTTGTTTCCGCACTGTCAACCTGGAACTCTTTACCTCAACATATTCACTCTATAGACAGACTGTCAACGTTCAAGCGTCAACTAAAGTCACAATTCTTCCAGTCTGCTTTTACTGTCTTGTCACCCTGGGCCAGCGCCTCTGATTCATTTCCACGATTTAGGTGCTATATAAATTTGTATGTATGTATGTATGTATGTATCGTGCCTTCATGCTGTGCTGTGAATGGCCTATTTTGTGTCGGGTGGGACGTAAAACCTTAACTCAATCAATCAATCAATTGGTTGATAATATGAAAGTGGATAGCATTAATGGTTTTAATGCAGGGTTAGTGAGATTACAAGCATAGTTGCCATTGTGAATTGTGGATCATACATACATGTAGTCTATAAAAACAAGGTGTCACCCTAACGGGACGTAACACTACTGGCCCGCCATGCAGTGTTATCTTGGAGCTATAATTAGATTGGAGGCGGCATAACATCATCGCCTGGCCTGCATGGGTGAAGCCGCCTGCAGGCCCGCTGTGGAATGTTACAGACGACGACAGACGACGACGACAGACACCAGCGACCGTTAGCTATGTGTAGGCGGGCCAGTAACAATGACATTTATGTGTTTTTAATTTGCAGGACTCAGCTGAATGGGAGCGGCGAGCTCACGATGTTCATCAAAGGACTGCAGACCGAATACTTGTTGGTTGTGTGAGGAATGGTGGTCTCTATATTAAGCTAGGCCAGGGGCTTGTGTCTTTCAATCACATACTACCACCAGAGTATCTGGACACTCTGCAAGTTTTGTACGACAAAGCACCAGCGCGTAGGAAGAACGAGGTGAATGTCTTATGTCTTTTCAAGCTCGATTCATGGCTCATAGGAAATGTTTTACATTTCGTATGTTTTTATATTTTTTGTTTAATTTTTAGACCACATCGCAATGACTGGATTTGGCTCTCTGTGTCTTCAGTGTACTTGGTGCTATATGTAGAAAAATTTGTTGATTACATCCTTTTCTTTACCTTTTAGTGTGCTGAGCCTGTGGGATTTGCCCTTGACCTGGAAGACTATCATCTTTCAGTGCTATTACAGTGTTGGTTGGGTCATCTGACCTGTAAAATCGTCTCCGAAATGACCTATAATGTGTCGAGTGGGACGTTAAACCCTACAGTGCCAATACAATACCAATACTAGGTGAGTCCTATTGCTACAGACAGAGTAGCGTGGTCTGTCTGCCGGTCACGTTCTTGTGCCCTACAAATACGGCTGAACTGATAAGGTTTGATTTGGAAGGGCTGATTTATGTGGGAGGGCCCAAGAAACCATGTAGTAGATGGGGTCAAGATCCCCCATCGGGAAGGGGTAATTTTGGGGTTGTCTGTTGAAAAGATTTGGGAGTCTCCGCTGCAGTGTACCCAGCAAAAGGGATTATTCCAGCATCAGTAATGGCATGCAGAAAAAGGATAATTCAGTCCTCAATTATGGCACGGCATGCGATGATGCAGCCCTTCATCAAAACTTTGACCACTAGTGTGATCGAGAAAACTGCCACACGTGGTTGTTCTTTTGGGTGCAGTAGAAAGTTTTGATGAGAACCGTTGCTGCTGACGACAAAGACACATCATCATCTTCCAGTAACGGCGCCGACTCCATGCCGAGCAATATCGCACCAAGTGACACGCCACTGAGAAAGCTAAAAATCATGCTTCACCTTTACGTTGACTTCACAGACATTATTGACTCATTCACAACTTGCAAAAATCAGGAAAAGACTGTTCTAAGTTCCTAAATATTTCAGGAATAATTCTATGTTGTTAGTTAAATTTTATGCAGTAATCATTTTCTGTTTTTTTGTTGCATTTTTTGCGTTTCCAACTGTCATTTCAAAGATAAGGTTCCAGTAGGCAGGGGGCTCCCTATTTCCGCCAGTGAGCCAGGGCCCATAAGGTCTTAATCTGGCACTGGTTCCTAGTTGATGTTGATATTTGTTCAGGTCGAGCAACTGTTTCTAGAAGACTTTGGTTTGACTCCGCACGAGATGTTTTTATTGTTTGATGATGAGCCGATTGCAGCTGCAAGTTTAGCGCAGGTTCACCATGCTGTCACACATGACGGTCACCATGTAGCTGTCAAGGTGTGTTGCTAGTGTTTATGCTGAATATCTGCACGTAACACAAATCTTGTAATACTGTTGATGGTTTAACAGAACTTTTAGTAGTTTTGAAAAGAGTACACCATTTAGTCTAATCTGGTTTGTCGTCAGGAAGGGATCACAAGCAATAAGTCTTTGCTCCAACAACATCTTCCAGTTTTTAACTTGGGTGTTCTTCATAACTGTACTGTGTGCGTACCTACTTGTGCTGAATTTATCTACTTGATGTTATTTAAATTGTACAATAGTTGACAGAAATACTGGGTCATATGTTTTGTACGCAGGTACAATATATTGACCTAAGAGACCGTTTTGCTGGTGATATTCGGACTCTAGAAATCCTGTTGTCTATTATTGAATGGATGCATCCCAAATTTGGCTTCAGATGGGTGCTCAAGGTGAGTGAGACCACACACGATGATGCAGTCAATATTCTGTGTTTGTTTCATTCAGTGTTTGCCTTTTCGAAAAGAAACCCAATATTCTGCTTTTCATGCATCTGACTTCGCCATTTATGAAAAAAGAATGGTTGATATGTGGAGTTGTTTGCTGGCAGGACTTGAAGAGCACGTTGGCTCAAGAACTGGACTTTGAGAACGAAGGTCGCAACGGCGAGCGATGTGCAAGAGAACTTCATTCACTCAGCTACATCAGCGTTCCTCTCATCTTCTGGCACAACACCAGCAAGGTAGCAGCTGTCAGCTGACTCTATAACTTGTGCATGTCCCGGTGCTTAGACGCTATTGGTCGGGTGCGTGGAGCATCTCAGACTCATGCAGATGACTAAGTAATCTCTTATGATACCTCAGCACATTATATGCCACTCATTGCCATAAGATATCTGCACCTCTGAATCTCCGGACTTTATGGCACTATATAAATTGGTTTTTAACTTTTTTTAACTTAACTTTAACTTAACTCCTACAGTTTCTATTTGCATATTCTCAGCAACGTGGCTACTGGTAATCTATGATGAACACCAAGAGAGTTTGCTCGTTAACAAAGAAGCTCCGCTATCACCTGCAAACTGCTTGGTGATGAGCCATCACATGAAACTGTCACAGTGTACACTATGCTTGCATGAACCGCAGCAGAACGTGAGAGTCATTGTACTACAGTAGTAGATGCTGTTTACTGCTTTTGATTGACACTTGAATGTCTAATTTCAAGTCCATCCTGTGAGCGAGTTTTCCAGTCAATGTCGTTGCTTTCTGCTCCCATAAATAATTTGATGCTGTGGATTGGTGACAGGAGCGACAGTTGAAGAAATGTTGATTTATGTAGCAAGCGTCGTATTAGCCATCGTTTGTGACACTGTTGTGACTGTGTGTTGATGAAACTTCAGCGAGTCCTGACAGCAGAATATGTCACCGGCTGTAAGATCAATGACGTTGCTGCTATTCAGTCTATGGGACTGTCGCTGGCCGATGTAAGTTAAGTTACTGATTTATTTCATATTCAAAGTATGATTATCGCAAATCAGCAGTTTTCTGTCGTTATCCACAGCGTTGTATAATTTATGCATTTACACTTGCGTTCAAGGCTCTGTTTACTTTTACACAGCTTCCTAGTTCTGTATGTTGGCAAGTGTTACCACATTGATGCAGTGAAATTACAATGCATTAAAAACGTGGATTGTTGATAGCTGTGGGTTGAAAGTGTGTCTGATACTTTACAGCTTACTGTAGTGACACCTTTAACATGTGGCAGATCTTCATTGAAAACTTTGTTACATATTTACGGCCAAGTCTCACATATCACATAGCATTTGACAAATTTTACACTAGAACATAGTAGAAAGGAAATAAAGTAAACGATGCTAAATGTCGATTTGTATAGTGCGGATATTTGTTTGCTTTTGTTGTGTTAGATTCAGTTTTCAATACAAAGCCAAGAGATTGGCTGTGAAGAACGTCTCCAAAATGACCCATTTTGTGTCAAGTGGGACATAAAACCTTAGCTCAGTCAATGTTGACATGGTGGCAAATGGTGCAATGTTTTGTATTCTCCTTGTATGTACAAGCCCTGAGATGTGATAGCAATTTTGGTGATGGTGTTTATGCTAATTATGATAGCGGTGGGTGGTCTACTTTGTGCTCTCTTGTATTGTTGTGTTGAATGGTGCACGTTACACAGGTAAACATGAAGCTCGTGGAATGTTTCTCCTACCAGCTGTTTCACACAGGATTCGTTCATGCCGATCCTCATCCTGGCAATAGTACGTGTCCGAAACATTGCTTTAAATAATTTGTTATAATCTGATGCGTTTCTGGTACAGTTTTTGGTCATGAATAACGTTTTTTGTGTGTTTTCTTCATTGTTGTTATGTGTTCCTTCCTTCTTAGTCTTTTGATGGATCAGGAATTTAAAAAAGGATGAGGTAGCAATTTATCTAAAGTGTGGTGGGATGTTAGTTATCACTAGGGCTGTAAATTGTTTTGTTTTGCGGGATTTGCAAAATTGACAAATTTGATCTACAACTGTGAATCTTGCATTTTGCTGCGAAATGCCGCAAATTTGACTCTTATCCATTAGCGCCAAAATAATAGCAAATAATGCGTAGAAATTATAACAATGTGTACAGCTTTATTTTATACAACTTTATTTACGACACGCAGTTCGATATAAAACTTGTTGAAATGTACTAACTGAATAAATGCTACTCACTCACTGACAATTTAAATTTCTCTAGTTAATGTTTATGACAAGTCTATTATTGAAAACAAAAACGATGTTTAAGTTTAACATCTGAATTTTCCAATTTTTTGGCCATGAAAAATTAACAGCCATAGTTACCACTTTGCTGCACATTTGCTGATGAAAGGATTTTGAAAGTTGATTCAGACTTGGCAGAGTTACCCCCGTGCATGCAGTGTCTTCCTTTTTGGGGGGGGACGCAGTGTAAATTTGACATTAGTTGCATGGCACAGCGGTGGAACGTCGGTCTTTGGCCGGCAAACTTTCCCTGTCCTGCACTCGACCTGCAGCTGACGGGTGACCACTTATGTGGGTAAATGATCCACTGCAGGTCAGCAAACTAGGCAAACTCAGCCTTTCATCCTTTTGAGGTCGATAAACTGAGTAGTAAGCTGTAATCGGATGTTTGCTTCCTTACATGGGCAGCGCCTTCTGGTGAATGCTTACGGGGTGAAGGCCTGGTGTGGTTGATTGGGGTGGTGGTGTGTGTTGTAGCTGCAGCATTGTGCTGCAGCATCATTGACTCTTACCAATCAACTGCCACTTCCTGCGATTGTACAGCGCGGCTGGTCGCGCGGCATTGCCGCATAAGAATCTGACCTTTACCCTTTTACCCTTTATTACAAGTAGCCATGAGGGAGGTAATTTTGTTGAGAAACTGTGACCATTAATGCTGTAGGAAGGTCCGTGCATGTTCTGGTATTGATGCTGTTGTGTTATTTTAGTCTTTGTCAGTCAAGATGAACGTGGAAAAGCAAAGCTGATATTACTTGATCACGGGCTGTACGACTATTTGAATGATAGAGACCGCGTCATTTTGTGTCAGTTGTTTAAGGCAATCATCCTTCGTGATGATGATCTGATGAAACAATATTCATTACAGCTTGGCGTTCACGGTAAAAGAACTGAATGCATGCTACTGATATTTTCTATTATTAAACTTCGGTTGATCTTGTCTGTCGAAGTGTAAGACCGACATCAGTAGAGAGAGGTTGCTGAAATAATTCGTGAAGCCCTGCATGATACCAACTCTGAAATGATCAAAATAATTTGATAGAGTAGCATGTTTAAAGCTTAGTGTATTCAGCACATGCAATACTGGATGTTGATTTTGCAATGTGCTGTGTGTTGTGTTGGTGATAAGCTGTACATAAAAGTAATTTCTGTTTGAATGACATGGTTTTACTCATGGTTTTTGTCAAAATGCCTTCATGGATTCTAGAACTTCTCAATTTCTTATGCACGGTTGTTTCCTTTTTGGTTCCGTTTTTCACTCTAACTTTTGTTGGCATTCTATCGGCTTTTTGAGCAAATTTGCACATCACTACTCATATACTTTCAAATATACATTTAACTTAATCATAGGTTTTTCCTTCATTTATTTTTGGTATTAAAGTTTATTATTTAGAATGCAGTTATTTGTGGTGCGGAAATGTGCTCAGATCATCAGATGTTTTGTGAAATCCTTGTCCAGCGGCCAGTTGCACGGTCAACGATATATTTGCCAAGTCGAATGACCGCTGAGGACCTTGAGTATATGCGAGTTATGGCACAGCAGCATTTTGACAAGATCATGGTTGTTTTGAAGGACATGCCACGCCCTATGCTGCTTATTATTAGGTAACCGATATATGTGTGTTTTTTATATAGATTGTTTGTTTTCTTACATTCAAAAGACTTATGTAATATATTTTAGCATTAACACATCATGCTCTTTGTCTATGTATTTACTTTCAGATTTCTTGTACTTTTGACGAAAGTTCTAAGGTTATCAAATTATTCGTGCGACTCTGTTATAGATTTTTGGCATTTCATGAATTACGTTTTTGGACACTGAAATTAGTGATGGTCCACACAGACAAAGAAATGACGTCATAAACAGCAGCCTGTGAACGTTTGTTACTTTACCCCTAGTAGGGGTGTAAAGTATTGTAATCAGCATGTCTGTCTGTCTGTCTGTCTGTCTGTCTCTCTGTTTACGTATCTATACTAGAGATGTTTTTTGTTGCTTTTGTGCCCCAAATTTTGTGGAGGGCCCCCAAAAATGTTTTGGGGCATTTGTACATCGAAACCACTTCCGACCTACTGGCCAAGTTTGGTTGAGATCCCATGGCTGGTCTTTCATCTGTGCTGACGAAATATTAAAAATAAATAAATTACAGTGGTAAAATATAATGGCCTTGCCTTTGGCGGCCATAAAAACCACACGTCTAAATTTCACAGAATTTTCCATACATGTTACCATGGCAATGGCTCGTGATGTCCTCCTCTGCAATACATCACGTGCTTCTGGTTTGTGGATGAAAACCAGAAGTACAGAACATATTGCACTGCCATGAGAGGAGGGGGTGAATGGGCCAGAATGATAGACAATGCATTTGTTTTGTCCAGTTTGCCAGGTAGCAGCACCAATGGAGGTGGCACAACGGGTAGAGCATTGGACTTGTGATCAACAGGTCGTGGGTTCAAATCCTACTCAGAGCAAAGCTGCATAACAACCTTGGACAAGTTGTTCACGCCTATGTGCCTCTGTCACCAAGCAGTATAACTTGATACCGGCCAATGGGCGGGAATGCTCTGCATCTGGGAAGGTAACCGCAGGCCTGGCGGAAAGTGATGGCAGCCTACCGCCGGGTGGATGACTTATAGTCACCTGTGGGCTGACTGCCTGTACACCGGGATCAGCTCCGGGCCTAACGCTTGGTAACGAGTGTGGGAAGCAAGCAAGCAAGCAATGTTTAATGAATATGAACACAGAACATGAACATAATCAATGGACATAAAACCGTTAGCGCCAGTGGTTCATCAGACAACATTGTTTGCTTGAGTCGCCAGGTGGCAGTGTGGGGGTGAAGTCTGCTGTGTCCTGTGTGTGTTTATTGTATTTGAGGTGTTATGATACAGTGCATTTTTGTTTTTTTTTGGTGATAATAATCTGTGTATCAACGCATTGCAGTATGTAACAGAATGTGTTTTTATTGTTTAGAAATTTGAACACAGTGCGTGCAATTAGCAAAGAACATGAGCATCCAGTCGATAGATACTCCGTCATGGCCAAATGGTATGTGCTTCATGACTGCTAGTTGGCTGCCTAAACATTCACCTACAGCAGAATGAGCGGAGAGTAGGTAAAGAAAAAGCTGAAGAGAAGGCATTGATATTGATTGTTGGTGTTGAAGTAACTCCATGCGTGTTGTGAATGTTCTCTGCTATTCAGTCAGAGGTAGAAAATACCAAGGTGCCTACTTTGAATAAGATTATACAAAGTACTGCAGCTCCCATCCGCAGTATTTGCACTGAATTTGAAACACATAATTGACTCATTTTGTCTCCTGAAAAATACAGTGTACACCATGTTTCAGAAAAAAAACATCCACTCATATTATTGTCTATAAGTTGAGGAATAGTTGTCTGATTTTAATAATTTTTGACACCAAAATTCCTCACATAATTTGACATCGCATGACAGCTTAGTTGTCCACCTCGCCTAACTAATGTGTCTACACTACCTTGTAAAACTTACCGCATGAGTTTTGTCGCCGTACATTACATACTTTTCCATAGGCCTACAGGTTGTGGACTTTTGGCATCAAATTTTCACTAACTGTTGAAACAACAGTTTTCAACAGTCAACAACTGTTTCCATTGTGTTTAATGATATACATTACATATTCTTTGCCAGTGATGCTTAAAACATTTGCCGTGACTGTTTTCAGTGTTCTTTGAATCTTTCAGTCACATGCAGCCGTTGTGAAGCGTTATAACACATTTTGTGTAAAACGTACTGCATACAGTGACACCCAACAAAATAGCATCAGCAAACCAACATTTCCTGTATGTGTTAGTGAACATTTTCACATTTAATGAACAAAACAAGGCGTGTTTGTAATGTACGGCGGCAAAACTCGTGCGATAAGTTTTACAAGGTAGTGTAGACACATTAGTTAGGTGAGGTGGACAACTAAGGTGTCATGCGATGTCAAATTATGTGAGGAGTTTTGGTGTCAAATTATTAAAATAGAAAACTATTCCTCAACTTATAGCCAATAATATGAGTGGATTTTTTTCTGAAACATGGTGTATATCATATTAGCAGCTACTGCAAGTGATAGAACATTAAATCTGTATGTAAGTGTGCAAGTGCTGAAAGGTTTTCAAGAAATAATAGTATGACTTGCTGTTTATTTTGGAACGTGTTTTTTTCTCCTGCTGAGAAGAGGTAAGATAAAATGCAAAGTTCAGAAAATGAGATGCGTTTGTTACACAGGGCTATTTCTGGTGCACATGAATGTCAGGCGAGGCTTTCACAGCAGAGTCGCCTGCTTCATCGGCTAAGAGCGTATCTCGAACAAGTTTTGTTTGATTGTCGGCTTCGGTGACTGTGCTGTTTGTGCTGTCTTTCTGCTATTTACATCTAGATTTAATGGTCTTTTTACTACATGAGTAAAATCCTGTTATGTGAGATCTTGCATTTCGTTTACTCATGGACGAGGAAATTTGTTGGTGTGTGTCATTTTTATGCTTGTGTACGAGACGCTATGATATGCAGTAGATAAACGTGACGAGATGGCCAGCTTATCTAGTGCATGGCACAGAAACGAAACAATAAGGAAAAACTAAAAACAAAAACTGAGTAGCTCAGAAGAAATGGATACATGGTGTACATGGTGGATGGTTTAGATTGTGTGGTGTCATCTTGTGTGATCCTGCTGTGTGTCCGTGTTTGACCTTCCAGCTCATACCAGTGCTCAAGTCACTCTGGGCTCAGCCCAAAGCAAACATTGGCTGAGGTCAAGTTCGGTCTAAGCCAAAAGGCTAAGACTAAAGGCTTAGACTAAAGTTTGGTCTAAGTCTAAACTTAAGATGATCTGCTACTAAGCATCACCGACGTCACAGCAAAACCGGCAGGATAGCAAAATGTCCAGTTTTAATATTGGGAAAAGGAAGATAGCATACCCGCTTTGCCAATGAGCAACAACTTTGGCACGGTTGCTAATGCTGGGTGCTAGCAAATATCACTCTCAGCCCATCGAGGCAAAGTGGTGGGCCTACATCACCATCGAATGGAATGATATGTGTGTCGTTAAAATTAATTTTACAATCTTAGACTTTTGTCTAAGCCGAAAGTCTTAACTCAGCAAGGACTTAATGAATGAATGAATGAATGAAAATGCGAGGATTTTAAGTGCGTTTGAAAACCGACTGAGAGCCGGCTTTGTCTAACACACTATGTAAACAAATCAAGCCGTTGAGCGAAGTAAAGCCGGAAATGG
>Ga0209780_1001368_pt1 | contig 15879 bp, 12 predicted proteins | sample WorMetexBAHAMAS2_FD_187384 | JGI IMG/M metagenome (GOLD analysis project Ga0209780, IMG submission 187384) | Marine gutless worms symbiont microbial communities from Max Planck institute for Marine Microbiology, Germany - Inanidrilus exumae... | ecosystem: Host-associated > Annelida > Digestive... | reverse complement strand
AATTTAGTAGACTACCTTTTCAGTAATTGTGCCCTTACGTGTCATTGTGTCATTGGTCATGCTGTCATCGAATAGTCAGTTTATGTCATGGTGTCATGTGTCATCTGGTCATCGTTCAGCTATCCCCTTTCCTGGTAACTATGGGCTAACACACGGGATAATTAACTACTTCTGGGCTATATAATGTTGACCGTTGGGCTATCGTCGGCAGATCAGCGGTAACAACGTAAATGGTGATCGTGTTTTTGTAAAAACATGACGACGTCGGCAACATTGTCGACTCGTTCGGGCCATGTGGATGTAAATGAACGACGTCTCCGACCCATTTACGGTCAGCATACTTTAACTGTGAAAGAAACACGCACAGCACACGCATACATTTACCGATTTCACCGAATTTTACGCACAGTTTCAGTCGACGAATGCTGCATGCGTTTTGTTCTGTGTAAATCACGTTTTGGACCGACGCAGATTTAAGTTCAAAAGTGTGTTTACATTGACGTTCAATTGGTTATATGCCGCCCACTCATCACTCCACACAGTGCTACCGGGTAGAATGAGCCGCTGAATAATAGGCATTAGTGTTGCGGCATCGCGCTGAGGCACTAGCTCCATAAAAAAAGAGCCAGTGCCCAGGTCAACACCCCCAAACACCCACTGTGCGGGCACAGGCCTTGCACGGCGGTTGCCACGCTTGGCCCGGGCAACAACAGATTCATCATAGCCACGACGTGGCCCCGACCGCCAAGTTGAATTGGATTTCGCAGCATTTCGGCCGAGCAGACGTCGCGTAGGAAGTTGTACCAATCTGTGACCGTTTTGTGGTCAACACCGAGCTACAAAAATCATCAACAACAGAAGGGCGTTACAACACTGACAAGCCAAATGACCGGGCACAATTTGATTAGGAAATATTGCTTATGAATGAAAGGGGTAGGTGCATTCAATGAAATACAGCTTTACCTGGTACTCCACTTGGTCGTTGCTCGTTTCCATCGACCAGAAGTACGTCAAATCCGTTAGCTTCGTCAGCGGCAAATGAGACCCGTCAAAAAAACTGCCCTTCCGGATGCTGACGATTGCTCTGCAATTCTTCGGCGGGCAGCGCCAAATCACGCCGTCCAATACACGGGAGTAGACGCGCTCTTCCATCTGTGTGAAACATTTCGTGCACATCATCTGCTGGGCTAAGAGGCCGCGACCTCTTAGCCACTGTCGGCAGTCGTTCTCCGTTGATGTCGCCAGTACTAAATGTCGTAGCTTTATACCCGCCATCTTCGTTCTTACGCAGACAGAGACGACAACAGACGCCAAATTTCGCGCCATACGGTTTAATTTCGCGCCATACGGTTCGTAATGCGTGTCGTACAAGTAAGTAAAGAAATAACTCCACTATACACAGCACTGTCCATAAATATCGATTTCTGAAACCGAACGGTAATAATTAAATAAAATGTTGTTACCTCTCTATTATTTACTACCTTACGACGCTGATAAATATTTCATGCGTTAAAGGTGCGTTGTGAACTAATGGTGTGTTGTTGTTGGAGGTTGTTGCATTTTTAGATTAAATTATTGATTACAGAACTATATAAACAGAAATTTTTGACGTGGGATCGTCTTTCAGTGACTTTGTGGTTGAGTATGAGTAGTTGGTAAGTGATAGATGAAGATAACGCTGGGTGGTGAACTTCTCCCGGAGCGCCCATAGTGTGTTACGTAAGTTGATTCGCACCATACGATACAAATGACTGTACAAAGTACGGCAACCCGAACCCGTTCTTTCCGTCTCTGCTAGTTCAGTCTGCCCCCAAACGACATTTCGATTGGTACAGTCATTTTTGCACGGCTCATCCACAGCGGACTGCCCCTGTTCATTGTAGTGACCAGCATGTGCCCCGTCTCCCGTACTGTCTCCCGGACTGCCTTCACGGACTTTTTCCTGCTCCGTTTCTTCTGCGCTAATCGGATTTATTCTTTAGTTTTCCGTAATTTTTTGTTTCTATGCTGTGCACTAGACTAAGCTGGCCTTTTTGTTAGCTTTTGAGCGCACGTAAATATATCGTTAATATCCTCTTTTAGGCACACTACATTTATTCCAAGCTATTTTAATGTTGAGTGGAGGTAAAACCTAACTCAGCCAGTCTTGTTTAAGAATGAAAAGGCTTTCATTAGAATTTGGAAATAAAATAGTCTGTTGAGAGGTGACTAGTTGATTGTGTGTTGCAGATTGTTTGGATGGCGGAAACAACAAGAAAGCGGTTCAGGAAGCCGATCGGCTGCTGAAGAAACAGAAAGACTTTCCTTGTGCTAAGGCAAGTCTTGACTGTTACTGTTCCACGATGACTAAGGGCCACCAAGGCAGATAGTTCAGGGTTCAATAGGGTTGGGGTTAATGTTTCATTGTAAATGCCTATACATATACACAAACAGATCTGTCAGCAGATGGAAAAAAGAACACTGACTCTACCTTCCGGGTGAGCAGACAGTCATCCCATGCGCAGGCACAAGTATAGTTCGGCGCGTTCCTGTGTCACTGACGATGATCAAAGTCACCGAATTGTCTTAGAAGCTCTTGCAGACCAGTAGATGAAACCTGGAGGATGAACTACCCACCAAAGCTGTGATTGTATAAACCAGAGTAGATTTTGTATCTATCTCGGCTTTTGCTTCTACTGACTATTATGCATGTTTATTAGTTATACTTACTTACTATTTTTGACCAGGCTTTGCGTTCGCTGGCACTGATCAGACTTGGTCGTCAGGATGAGACGACGTCGACGCTGCAGGAGGTTCACGCGCTGCATCCCAATGATGAACACACGCTGCAGGCGATGGCAATGTGCTACCGTGACGTTAATCGACGTACTGTCAACATTAATTGTTCATTTATTTATTTCTTTCAACAACACCGGACTGCTGGTGATATGTCAAAATGACCCTATCTATCGCCAGGCGATTAGCATTGCATAGTAGCCTCTGGATCCAATGTGGTCACTCCAGTGGGGGTGCAAAATACAGATAGGATAGGAAAATGGGAAATTTTCGACCAGTATTTCGCTGCATCTCGAAAACGGTACAAGATATTGATAGGAACACAATTACTAGAGAAGGTTAATAAGAAGTCTTATGTTATCTATCAAAGAGTACCCTCTCCAGTGACCTTGAGTAACCCGTAACTCATAGCCCACCCACGTTCTGCAGGTTACACGGGCCCCTGGGAACACTGAACACATGTCTAATACACCTGTACTGTAGTCAGCCACTGTCTTACAGAGTAGTAATGTTACAGTGTGACTGAAAGCTGCTGGAAAACAAACAAGGAATAAAAAGACTTTCTGTGATTGCTAATGACTGCTGATTTGTGCCTAAGTGGACCAGAAGTCTGGTGCTGAAGTGTTGTTGTTGCTGTTATGCCATGCACACACTGAGTGGACGGAGCTGTTGATGTTGATGAATGAACGAATGAAGGAATAAGCGAGTGACAGAATGTAGCAAAATTGATGAACCAGAACATTTGGTGAGTTGCTGAAAAAGAAAGCTAGCCTCTCTATCATCATCATCATCATCATCACAGCTTTTGTTTCTGTTCTGGCTGTGATTATCAGTGAATGTTGTCGGTGGATTGCAGTGGACTTGCTTGCCGACATGTATGAGAATGCTCACAAGAGACAACCGGACAACGAAGAGATTCTCAACTCACTGTTCATGGCATACGTTCGTCTCGGCATGTGTCAGAAACAACAGCAGGTAAATGTCTGTGGGTACTGCTACTGATAGATGCCGGCACAAGACACAGGGCCATTAGCCATCACCAGTGAAAGGTTGACAGATATTTCAGTAAGTAAAATAAGAGCATATTTAAGGCTCAGTTGGATATTTTATGACAAATTTACTGCTACGTGTCACAGTGAAAGAATTTGTCCACAAGACAAGTAAGATGTTGAATGTCAGTGTCCCACATTCTGCCGGTTCCTTCGTCATAAATGTTCAAATAGAAGCTAGATTTGAATAAACATCTGGTTTGCCATGGACATGATGCCATTGTACAGTTTCAGCTTTGTCCGACACCTCTCTGAGGAATGCAGTTTTCTGATCCACGGCACAGATGTTAATCTTACAGTTTCCTATTTTGTTGAGAATGTCGCCATTAATAATTGGCTGCTATGAAATGTGAAGTGTCCATAAGATATGTGCATGTTTACAAGATTAGGACAGAAGTTGGTTGCATGGCACAGTGGTGGAATGTCGATCTTTGCCCAGTGAACTTTCCCTGACCTGCGCTCAATTTGCAGCTGATGGGTGACCACTTATGTGGGTAAACTGTCTGCTACAAGTCGTCAGCCAACCAGGCCAACTCAGTCTTTCATCCTTTTGGGGTCGATAAATGAGTAGTAAGCTGAAATCTGCTACCTCAGTCGGGGTGGCGCCATCTGATGAATGCTTACGTGGTGAAGGCCTGGTGTGGCTGGTTGGGACGGTGGTGTGCTTGCTAGCTGCAGAGTGGGTCCAATTGTCTGTTAGTGCAGGCAATGGATGGCCACCGCATATTGCTCTGCTGCACCATTAGCTCTTGCCATTCAGCTGCCATTTCCAAGATTGTAAAGCATGCCGGTCTGGTTATCTTGTAGGCAGCGCTATATAAGAATCTGACCTTTACTTTTACAGCAGGTCAGTTAAGAGTTTTGATGGCTAACATTTTGTTTAACTGACCCTCTCCAAAGTTACCCTAGTTTGGGCTAGGTCTTCAAAGTGGAATTTTTGGGGAAGAATTGGAGCAGGTTTTTCCGGGCTGGATTCCTTTCCAGTTGCCCAGTCCTCAGTGTCGACGCACTTAAGTGAAGCACCCGTGTATGTATCCAGATCAGTTTTGTTTTTAAGTCATGTTTATCAGGTCACATTTTATTACGTGAAGTGAATGTTTTTTAATGTGTTTGTTGATGTTCGCTGTTGCTCACCAGGTGGCGATGCTGCTGCACAAGCTCCGGCCTCAGAAGAATCCGTACTATTTCTGGGCCGTGATGAGCATCGTTATGCAGGCGGGTTTTTCCGAATGTACTAGTTTCGGTTTTGTTTAAACGACTGGTTGGCTGTGTCTTGTGGAGTGTATGCAGCAGGTGCTTGGATGCACTTTCTCTCATACAACTGGCTGTATCAAAACACTGACAGGAATATATTTCTAAGTGTCCATTGTGAATTTGTGAATTTTAAATAAATTTTAAATAAAGCATGGACAATGGTGTTAGAAATGTAAGGTTACAGTGATTGAAAATCGGAACTTGCTAATATAGTTCCTCACTGCAAGCTTTTGGTGCTGATCATGTGTCAATTTCAGTACAATTTTCTTTACGTTCCACTATTTGTTAGAATTTATTTAGTTTATTAATTTCAACAGTCCACATTACGAGTTAATGATGGCAATCTGTCAGCTGTTTATCATTACAGTCACAGACTCTTTGCGTTTTGTGAATTGCTATTTGGGTGAGAATAGAATGAAGCACAGAAAGGATGATGGTTGAGGACCAGGGGGGGGGGGTGAGGTACCCCAGTCAGTTAGGGTTCTGAGAGATCACGGTGCTCCCAAGCAGGGTCTGGGCAGAGCTCCATGTGCCAGCAAAACCTGAGCATTTTAAGCACAGTTTTGTGCAATTTCTTGTATGTTTTAGTGCACTAGGAAGTATAGATGGTCAAACTGTGAGGGTGAATTTTTCCATGGGGGCAAAGGTTTGTGGGGCTATGGCCCCACAAATTTTGTCTATGGGGGCAATTGTCCCCATTGTCCACACGTAGCTATGGCCTATGATTACCATAGCGTTGGGTACATCTTTTTTTCAGATACAATATGAAATTGTATATTTATGAGCGCTCATAAGCTGATGAAAGGGCCAGCGCACAGCCCAAAAAATGAGAAAAACAAGGAAGAAACTAAACAAAAACTGCATAGGCCTATAGCTCCGAAGAATCGGTCCGGATGGTAGTCCATGAAGTTTGGGGCACCAAAAACTGAAGAAATATGGAAGAAACTAAAGAAAACAAATCTGGGTCTCAGAAGAATTGGTTTGGGTGATAGTCCGTGAAAGCAGTCCAAGACGTTTTATGACAAAGTTTGTATTTCTTGCTGATAATTTTGGTCTTTAAAAACAAATTAGATGCTTGAAAGTCCCCGAAAAGTCTGTGAATGTTGTTACTATCAGTAGCTGTATGAACTCTCGTTGCATTTGTACTGTAGTACAGTCTGTTGAGTCATTTTGCAGCTTGTCCTGAGAGTGACCTGAAGTGATCTGACATGTCGGATGTGGTTGCGTGTGTCCGTCGTTGCAGGCGCATGGTGATAAGAAACTTGGTCCTGTGATGTACCTGCCGCTCGCTGAGAAGATGACACTCAAGTACATCCAGGAGGGAAAGCTCGAGGCTGAAGCCGGTTAATTAGTTTTCTACGTAAAATCTATTAACATATCTTTTTGCACTTCAGTGGGTGACTGCGTAGTGTCACACTTCTGTTTTTACACTGACCGTGTCTAGTGGAAAACATAATGTAATGGTCTGACGTTCGTCTGTCTGTCCGTCTGTCTGTCCTGTCGGCATACTCACTGTGACTCACCAGGGGGCAGCATGCAATGCGGCCAGCATACATTTTGGCCCGACAATAAGATATCATGCAGAAAAACTGATGGACTGAGACAAACGCCGTTAAAACCATTACCGTCTTAGCTGTCGTTGGTGAGGTTAACTGCCGGCTGTGGATGTGATGTCAGATGTTTCAGCTTTGTCTGATGTGTATCTGCTGAGAGCAGTGATTATCTGATCCACGGCAGTATCAACCAAGCCTAGAGTAATGCATGGATGATGCAGGACTTGTTGAGTGCCATGTTCTTGGCCATATATTGCAATGTTTCTCTTCCGTCATTTGCCACATTTCTCACACTAACCTGTCTTTCGATTCCCGCTCATTCTGTTTTGCGATGGTAGTGACCTGGAATTCCGTCCCTTCCTTCCGTTATTCATTCATCCCAAACTCTAGGTTCGCTCCGTAAGCATCTCAAAACCCTGTTGTTTCAGTCAGCTTTTAACAACTCCCTATGGCTAGCCCAGCACCTTGCCTCTGATTCACTTATACTACTACTACTACTTCCATGTAGTGGCAGTTTTTTCAGTTGATTCTGGGTCGGATGATTTCCCTCCAGGTTCTCCTCCAACTGTTTTGGGGATATGTAAAATCTGGTTCTTATGGACAGATGTATTTCCTGTCTCCGAATCATCAGTGTCAAATCACCGAAGTGAACACCAGTAGATTTGAGTGTGATGGCAGTAGTACGTTGTGGTGATAAAGTAGTAGCAGCTCTAGTACGTTGTGGAGATGTCGTTGAGTGTGATAGTAGTACGTTGTGGTGATGCTGTTGTGTGTGTTAAGGAGTACATTTTGGTGGTGGTATTGTGTGTGATAACAGTAGTACGTTGTGGTGATGGCATTTAGTACGTTGTGGTGATGTTGTTTTGTGTGAAAGTAGTACGTTTTGGTGATGGCATTGAGTGTGTTAGGAGTATGTTGTGATGCTGTTGTGTGTGTTAGGAGTACATTTTGGTGGTGGTATTGTGTGTGATAACAGTAGTACGTTGTGGTGATGGCATTTTGTTGGGTAACAGTAGTACGTTATGGTGATGTCGTTGTGCCTGTGGATACAGAGGTGCGTCTGTACCTGATCATTCTGCAGTGTTTGAACAAGCACCAGGATATGCTTGAAGTACTGAGTGGTCCACTTGCTGGTCAGTTGATGCTTGACCACTGACCGTCTTACTGTCTGAGCTAGAGACACATTGGACCATACGAAATGTAGTATATTGCCCATTGATAGGCGTACTGTTAAAGTAGTAGCAAGGAAGGGTTGAAGGGTGTCACACTCCTCATCTCCCTTGCTGAGGCCATCAACATTGGCAGTGTGACACCAAACCTACGGTTGCCTTCCCAGCCACAGCACACTGCCACTGACAGCACGGTATCTGTCAGACGATTGTTAACACGTAGCCGTCACAAGTTATTGCCAGCTCAGATGATCAGACTATTTTAAGTGCACTATTATCAGCATAAGTTCACTTTTTGGTCATCGTGCATTCGCTGCTGCCTGTCGCGAATGTGGAACGGTCTGTCCACACAAGTCCGTCAACTGGATTGACAGTTTTTACTGTAAATTGAAAACGTATTTCTGCGTTCGAGGTCCCAGAGCCTAGTGACCGTTGCTTTTGGGCAGTGTGTATAAATTTTCTCACTGCCCCTTGGCTGGCACTCATTTCCCGTCCTACGGAGGTAGGAGGCTGAGTTGGCCTGAGTACTGTACCACGACAGTATTTCTTCAAATGGTTACCAATCTCAATACTAGCTGTACTCAGCGAAAGTAACTTGATGAGACTGACATCGTTATCGCTAGGCCAAACTGTCACTCAAAAGCAGGCGGCTTGGCAAAAGTTTCAATTTTACACAAATTTTTTAATGCTTTTCTTCAATATCTGAGACCTTTCCTCCCAAATTATAATAGCACACTTTTTGCACTTTTCAGTTCTTACAAAAATAGGACAGCGAGTAATCGGAGGTAATCTGATCTGGTCATAGAGTGTACGGGAAAAGAAATAGTAGGCATGTGATTCCTGGTGTATTTCGTTTAGTGTTGGTTCATTTTGAATTTGTCGGTTTAAATGCATAAAACCAACCCAGCCACTCTCCCACACACACACACACTCCCATGCATGCACAATTATTTTAGACCATTATGCATGTCAGCCTGTATTAGCCGGCACCATCCCCCCCGGTTAAGAACTGGAGTATTTGGAGTGTAGTTATACTGCTCGCATGCTGTTGCACATTCGGATTATGGATACGATGCTAGAGATCGTCTCAATGGTGTTACCTGATTGTTTCGTTGAGTGCTACTGTTACCATGGTGATGGTTTGCTGCTGCAGCAAAGCTGAGTTCGGAGCCTGAGTTCCCAACATTCTTGAAAGGCGAGTTGCTGGCTAAGTTGGAGCGGTGGCATGAAGTCAACGCTCACTTTAGGAAACTGTTGCAGGACGAGTAAGTAGCAACATACCGTACTTGTTTATCTTCAGTGACATCTGTCTCATCTGACAGTTTGCTTCGATTGACTTTAGAGTGGCGGCTGTCCGCCTTCTTGGATATTAAAAATTTCAACTTTTTAAGTAAGTAAGTAAAAAAGTAAGTAAAAAAATTGATTAATGCCATAATCATTCAGTAGATTGAATCAGAGGCGCTGGATAAATCATGATGTCTGTCTGCTACCTCAACTGTGCAACTGCTGTCAAGCTTGCATCACTGTACTAAATTTTATCGCAATACTTCAAACCTTTCCAGAGGTGTTGGTTTATTTAATTATTAACAAATGTCCAGAGTAATATGGCAAGAGGCCGCATCACCGTCTTGTCACCCCTTGTGGCGGCGAATGCATTCATCCTGCACTGGGCAGGCACATTCGCCCATGGTAGATACGCTACAGTGGGCCAGCACATGTTCCTCTTAAGAAATCCCCCTTTCCGTGAGGGATCTGCACCCCCCTCTAATACATGGTTCCTTGGACACACACAAGTCAGTCGCCCAAATGACATCTCAATAAGTTCAGCCGTTTTTGCACAGCTCAGCTATATGCCCAGCACAGACAGACAGACAGACAGACCACACTGTGTGACATCTGTAGCAATAGGCCTTGTCTGTGGACTGCATGCAGGCGATGTGGCATAATAATGGGTAAAAAGGTAAATGCCTTCCATACTCGTTACCGAGCGTTGGGCCCGGAGCTGATCCCGGTGTACAGGCAGTCAGCTTGCAGGTGACTATGAGTCATCCACCCGGCGGTAGGCTGTCGCTACTTTTCGACAGGCCTGCGGTTACCTTCCCAGCTGCAGAGCACCACCTCCCCTTGGCTGGATTATGGTGACAGAGGCAAATAGGTGTGAACAACTTGCCCAAGGTTGTTACGCAGCTTTGCCCTGAGTAGGATTTGAACCCACGACCTGTTGATTGCAAGTCCAATGCTCTACCCGTTGCGCCACCGCGCCACCCTAATAATGGGTATTTGGTGTGATATGTGGCCCGTTGCCTACCTCCACTTAACGATACATTTGCCAGGTAAACACGAGAGCTGCCCCCCTCCCCCGGGGTTTGAGCTGACTGCATCTACCATGTCTCGTCTTCTCACTGTTAACAACATAACATGACGGCCAATGTTGTCAATGTTGTTTCAGTCCAGATCACTGGCTGTGTTACAAGCAGTACTTCACGTCAGCATTTCAACTGATAGAATCCAACTGGTCACCAGACACGGCTGCCAGTAGCTGGTGAGTTAACGTCAGTCAGCACTGCCGAGTGTGATTTTTCTCTTTATGTTTGTACTTTTATTAGGTCGACTCATTTGAGTCGACCTATTAAAGCCGGTCTCAAGTGTCCGTCCGTCCACAAAAAGTTTCTTCGATTTTAATGACATTGGTTTGTACGTAGAGGTCAACGAGTGATGCATGATGGTATGCGGTATGACCCGATCCAAGGTCAAGGTCAAGGTCACAAGCCCTCAAAAGTCGGAAATTCGACCATTTTCAAAGGCTATCTCCTCCCCCATTTATAATGGGGGCTGGCAAATGATCACGGATTCTTAAATTATGGCACAATACCTATAGCTTACCGGGGTCGGATTTTTGATTTTTGTTCTAGTTTTTGTGTCACGTGGCTTCGAAGTTGGCAGTAAGCAGGAGTCAACCGTCAGTCCCGTACGGGGCTAATTTATAGTGTATTGACATGGTGTCAGAAAGGCTGCCCATTCTTGCAGTGGGTTATCACGTGTTCCTCCAGATTTAATCCACATGGAAAGCTTGGAAAAGTGGCTGCCATTAAGACAACAGGCAAGTGCGGGCGTCTGGCAGTGGTTTTCAAAAGATAGCTCCATGTACGGGCTCCAGGTATGCAATGCGCCCTTATTCATTTGTCGATTCAGGCACTACATAAATTAATTACTTACTTTCTTGCTTCCTTATTTATTTACTTATTTAAGAAATGGCCTGTTTTGTTTCCAGGCCAGATGTCATAAGAGACGTCCAGACCTGACTTTAGTTTTTGGTGTTTATTTTGTGTTGTAGTATTCTTTGGTTACGGATGCATGTTTGCTTTGTGTTAGATTTAGTTTCTTTAGTACTAAGCCAAGAGATTGGCTGGGAAGAACGTCTCCAAAATGACCCGTTTTGTGTCGCATGGTATGCAAAACCTCAACTCATTTACTCAATCACTAAGTGATCGGCTAGAAAGAACTTCTCTGAAATAACATAATTTTGTGTTGAAACAGTTCCTAAAACCTTATCGCAGTCAGTTGACTTTTGCCGTGTACTCTTACTCCACAGAGAGTGAAATACGACGTTGTTGCTGTGTTGTTTTAGTGAGGATGTTGGACCAGTTGATTGTATGACGTTGTTGCTGTGTTGTTTTAGTGAGGATGTTGGACCAGTGGATTGTATGGCGTCACTGCTGTGTTGTTTTAGTGAAGACGTTGGACCAGCTGATTGTATGATGTTGTTGCTGTGTTGTTTTAGTGAGGATGTTGGACCAGTGGATTGCACCATCGACCTTGTCATTGAGTTCATTAAATCTCAGATGACAACGGACGACATTTCTACACGACGTATGCGAGGCCCTTACCTTGCGCAGCTGGAGCTGATGAGGCTGCTGCGAGATCGCCATGACAACCGCTGGAACAGCGCGTTTGGTGCGATCTTCCTTACTGAAAATGTGACGGATGTATATTACTGGCCCACCTACACATAGTGTAGTGGGAGGAGACTAGTAATGTTGTACTGTGTAGTAATCTTGTACTTCGAGTACGATTTTAATAATAAAATAAATGATTGGTGGCGTCTGTCGTTGTGTGTCATCTGTAACGCGGCACATATGTAAAGTAATTCACCAGGGGGCAGCACGTGGCGGGCCATTCATGTTAAGTACCTTGGATATCCAGTCATGTTATGTCCCATTATGGCGACACCTTGGTATGTCAGTTTTGAAAAATCCACTGCTTTGACTCTGTTGGTTGATTAATGGAAAGAAAGGAAATGAACTGTCAGTGTGGTGTATTGTTAGCAGATTGTTCGCCGGTGGATCAGTTGCATCGATACATCTCTGCGTTCGGTGACAAGCCGTGTTGTTTTGCTGACCTGAGACTGTACACCGACCTCATGTCAGCCGACGAGCAGCGACAGGTGATGAACAGTTTTCACTTGTTGATGATAGTGGCAGCTCAGCTCAGCCTGGCCATCCTTCTGGGTGTACACTGGAAAGTTCACAGGCATGTAACACAGTTCACTTAGAGATACCGGTGTCAGAGACTTGGCATGAAGGGAACGATGTCTTCTCCGTCAGAAGTCCGGTGGTAGATAAAGGAAAGATAAGGACAGGCCACTGGTTAGGGTTAGTTCTTTGAGTTTGCTTCAGTGCTTTGATGGTGTTGTTCTGGTGACAGGAAAGAAATCTTCAGCGGATTTCATCACAAAAATATGGTGGAAAAAAACTGTGGAGGGGCAGCGAATGCAGGTTTGAGTGTGAAATGACCATTAAGACATGCTATGCGGTGTCTACAAAGAGACATTAGTGCCGACGTTTTAGCTGTTCATTGTGTCTGTGTTTATGACGTACTCCTCCAGAGGGTGGCAGTGTCCACAATTGAATACCAGTTTCTTGAGCAAATACCATCTTCTTCCGTGCATATGAAGTGAAGGACCGAAGTGGGAAAGTCTTTTGTAGTGATGTGGCGGTGAAACGGTGGAGAAATGTCTAATACGTTAACCCTAAGACACACATGTGGTTTTTTGGTTTGTCAGTTGTGGCTGAGTTAGGAAGTCGTTGCAGATCGCTGAGTCTTGAAAGTGAGCGGCTCAGTTTTGTAATAAAGATATCTATATCGGCGTAATCATGTTGTGTATACAGTTGCCCGTGTTATGTTTTAGATATGCATTTTGTATGAGTCAGTGCTCTGGGTGAGATTCTGGGCTACTTTTGTGCGTGTGCAGTTGTTTTGTGAGCTGCTTGCGAGTATGGCGCTCGGCAACAGCAAAGACGGTGGAGACTTTGTTTCTGCTGAAAACGTACGTTGTGAAAAAACATTTATTTTTGGATTTCTGTGACACAGTGCTGTCACATATTGTCGCACATTCCTAATGGATGTCTGAGCATTTCTCACAAGAGAGGTCGCATCCTAAATGTTAATATCTTGTACATGTTTGTGCGTGTATTTTTAAGTTAGTAAGTGAAACTGTGATTACATTTGGATGTGCATTCGAACGCTGTTGAACTTGGACAAATGTTTGCCACATTTGAGATCTGTCGAAAAGTCCTGATGTACAGTGCACAGTGTTGGACAATTAGCAAAGAAGATGAGTGAAGAATTTCAACAGCAGAGACATTACTAATCCTTTGCCACTTGAGACGAACTTCTCCATGAAAGTGCATTTGACATTCTGGCATCAGTGTAAAGGCAATCCAGTTTTGGATACGTCCCCCAGGTCACCCAAGAAGCAAATGGCTGGATCACATTCACACTGACAACAACCTTTTACCATCTGATCTGTGGAGATGTGCTATCCATCAAGGTCATTCTTGGCTGACGCAACGGTCCCGGATGACTACGCGATGACAAGAACGACGACGACCTATAATGATTGACTGTTGCCATGTAGGTAAGTAAGTAAGTAAGTAAGAATATTTATATTGCGCAGGAAATCATGCGTTACACCATGCTGTGTGTGTTTGTGTGTTGATTGACGTGGTTGTCACAGGCCAAGTCAATCCAGCGACACCTGACCGTGCTTCAGCTGTTGCGATCTGTCGGCATTCATCAGCAGATGCCCGAGTCACAGCGTCTGGAGTTCGTCGCTGAACTCAGCCGACACTATGACGCTGGACTCCAGTTAGGTCCGTTGTGATTATTAACGGCCCACGTTAGTGAGCATTCATTCTAGTGTGCTTGTGTCTCATATGGGCTCCACAGCTGTAATGTGCTCTGATTTATTTGTTGATTCTGGTGTTATAGAAATTATTTGCTTCCTTCCTTCCTCTCTTATTTACGCCCTTGATCCAGTACCAGTAACATCCAGGCCTTGATCCAGGCCCGTTCTGTTTCGAGGCCGGAGGTTGGTAAGAGGCAACCAAACCTGGCTTTAGTTCTTTTGTATGTTTATTTTGAGTTGTTGTGTATTTTGTTGTGGATGAATGTTTGCATTTGTTGTGTTAGATTTTGTTTTCCAGTACTAAGCCAAGACCTTGGCTGAGAAGAACGTCTCCCATATGGCCTATTTTGTGTCAGTTGGGATGTAAAACCTCAACTCCATCAATCAATTGTCCTGGGGGTTGTCTGTGTCTGTGTGTGATGTTGGTGTATTATGGCTGAGCACCTAAAACTGATTGAGTTGTTTTCTTGGTGTAAAGAATACCACAGAAAACAGCTACTTTGTAAGTAAGTAAGTAAGTAAATGGCTGATATAGCGTGGACGAGGCAAGATGGGCAGTGAAAGGGGATGGGCCAACCGAAAATAAAATGTCTTTAGATGACATCTGAAAGTGGGAAGTGACTTAGTTTCACGAATACTGACAGGTAATGAATTCCAAACTCTTGGAGCAGAAAACCGAAAAGCACAAGCTCAGATGTTAAATTGTGGCGGGGGGACTAAAACCCGATGAGAACTGCATTAGATGGGTCCGCCCACAGAAGGGAAAAACTCCCCCGGAGATTGTGTGTTCTGCTTAGAAAAATTTTGAATAGCTTTTAGTCACATGCAGTTTTGAATTCTGATCTGCTTTTTCAACCCCAGTCGGCCATCACATTAGCTGCTGTGGTGTCGCTGATAGAAAGCAACTAACTAAACACCGTTTGGCTGCAGGCAAAGATCTGTTGTCAACCGATTTGCAGTACGTGGACTGCTACATACTGTTAGCCATTCACACACTCTATGATCTCTACATAGATACCGGTCGGTCGATTTATATTCTTTGTTTATTCGTTGTTGTTGCATATTCTTGTAGTGTGGCATGATGGTGCTATAGGTGTGGCATTGGTTAGCGATCTCTAGCTCGTAGGTTCAATGCCGGCCATTTCACTGTCACGCAACGACACGACTAGAGAAGTCGCTGACACACTTGCCTCTATTTACCAATCAGTATAAATTAGTACCGGCCAAGGGTAGCTGGGAAGGTAACCGTGGGCCTGGCAGCAAATAATAGCAGCCTGCTGCTGGGTTTGTGACTAACATCACCTGCACCTTACTGCCTAAATGTCGATGATCAACACCATTCCCTGATCCTTATGGTCCTTGGTACTTGAGGGAGTACCTGTTTTTACCTGCTGCTACGGTGGTGCATTCTACCTTTATCAGCCCATACAGGTGTGGAAACTGCTTTTGCATTTTTGACGGGTGTGTTCTGTGTTCAGATGGTAAGCTGATAGGTAGTGAGTGGATGTCGTTGCTAAGTGTCGGTTGTTGTTGTTGTAGGCAACATTCAGTTGGTTTGGCATGCGCTCGTGCTGCTGGAGAAAGCCGCGTCCCAGAGTCCGTCAAACTTCCAGTTTAAACTGCTTCTAATTCAACTCTACTGCATGCTGGGTAAGTTGCATCGTTGAACTGGAATTGGAACGGTACGAGTTCAGTTACATACTATGTGAGTTTGTACATTATCTTGAATTCCTGGTGAATATAGCAGGTATAGCAAGTTGGTTGCGTGGCTCAGTGGTAGAACGTCGGTCTTAGGCCGGCGTACTTTCCCTGTCCTGCGCTCGACCTGTAGCTGACGGGTGACCACTTATGTGGGTAAACCGTCCGCTATGGGTCAACCAACCAGGCCAACT
>Ga0209780_1001367_pt1 | contig 15881 bp, 6 predicted proteins | sample WorMetexBAHAMAS2_FD_187384 | JGI IMG/M metagenome (GOLD analysis project Ga0209780, IMG submission 187384) | Marine gutless worms symbiont microbial communities from Max Planck institute for Marine Microbiology, Germany - Inanidrilus exumae... | ecosystem: Host-associated > Annelida > Digestive... | reverse complement strand
GGATACGGTATTCTGTTACTATGCGCACAATTCAGTATGGACTTGTGAACTCGGCTATGGGGCAGATACCATGTTCCACAGAACGTATTTCTTGTTTAGTTTTAGTTTTAGTTTTAAGAATATTTTCTAGTTTTAGTTTCGTTTTAGTTTTCATTATTTTTTCGTTTTCATTGTAGTTTTAGTTTTCTGGTTATTTTTTCGTTTTACTTTCGTTTTAGTTTTGTCTCTATTTGTGCTGAAAGGGGACGTTAAACTCCAACTAACTAACTTTACAGTATTTTTTCGTTTCAGTTTTAGTTTTTATCTAATTTTAGTCTTGGTTTTACTTACTGTTAGATACTAACAACAACAATAAGGCAGTATACAGCACAGACACAGAGATAATCATGATTGTCGTCGTCATCATTATCATCATCATACGCTCAGAATCATATCTGTCACTGTTAAAGTCACCTGTTAAAATGAAACACTCAACGACCGCTCACCGGGTTCACGTTATCAAATGTACTTCAAGTTCATTCTGAGAAATACGCGACGTGCAAGGTTATTTGCCATTCTGTTGTGCTTGCCCACCGTCAGTCGCCACATACGCTGAACAGGCATTCAGCATACGCCTGTGACGCTGGGGCTAAAATCAGATCAAAGGCAATCTTGGACAGAAGTGGATATCCAGCCTCACGAGCCTGCCAGAACTCGATAGCACTGCAATTAATTCAGAACTGTATCAGAGCACATTTCAGCAGCATAGTTGGAAAGTTTAGTCTCTTGGACCAACACCAGCAAATGCTGACTGGGTACGAAAACTGGACAGCTGCTGCTGCAGGAACTTGAACCGCTTCAAAGGCATGCGTGTTTCAGGCGCGCAGTCGGCCAATCGCCGCAGTGCCGCATTCAGGGAACTGTTGTCAGCGTTATTATCGTTTTCGTTTTGGATTTTTTCGTTTTCGTTTTATTTCGTTTTTTATTTTTTCGTTTTAGTTTTCAGTATTTTTTCGTTTTCGTTTTAGTTAACGAATTCATTATTTTTTCGTTTTCGCCAATTTTCGTTTTAGTTTTCGTTAACGAAAATCACACTGCTCCGGCTAAATGTTGGTCGGAATTCTCTGTTCTGCTGCAGACGTTTGGGTGTGCGATTGTCTGCCATTGCCCATATAAATAAGTCTTTTGTCTGGGCACATTATCTTTCTCAGCTTAGTGTATCAAATTGCAGAACTGTGCACTTGCTTCTAGAATTGCTGTTTGTAAAATATGGGTATTTTTCTGTTTCCTGTCTATCTCAGGCTGATATTACCTACGAGTATGCTGTTGACTCTATTTGTATTTCTTGATGTGTGATGTTTTTTATGGTTTATGTCATATTTGTACTTCGTGTACGATTTTTATGATAAATATTAATAATAATAATAATAATAAGGCTGAGTTAACATTGCATCATAAAAACCAAACTACAGGACACTTGGTACAGCGCATACTGCTCCCATCCACATTGAAATTGGCACAGTGTCGTTACCAGCAAGCAGCAGGTTGATGCAAGTGAAGTAGGTCAATACTGTATTGACTGTTGTACCAGTACAGCCACAGATGAGTCAAGTGGCTACATGCCACGAGAAGCCCAACGTTTGCAGAGTGGTTGCAGCAAGACAGCACTTAACAACGACTAATATCCAGCATCCAGAATATGTTCTGGACCACTTCCAACATTTAACCAACTCTTCTATGGTTCATAATCTACCTTTTCCAAAATTTCATGGATATCCACCCATATACAAACACGTCAACGCCAACATGTCACGGAGGTAGATAATAGAGTACACTCATACATTTGATGCAGAAGTATGACAACAGAATATCAGCTTTGTTTTAACTGTGCTCACTAAAAAATTGGCCCAGGTCAAAGTGCACATGATTCCAGTGAAACAGCTTCCATTAGTGGCCACAGTGAATGCTATACAAGGCATAACAGGGTGATGTTTTGCAAGGCATAACGGGATATACTGTCATTTAGTGCACTTAGTTGTTCTAGACACAAGTTAAAACTATTTTTTTGTGTTTATTAACTTATGTCTAGATATTAACCTATGTCTAGATATTTAGTTTACAATCTAAATATCTAGACATAGATTAACAAACACAAACTTTTTTATTAATCATACCCACAAGAGTTTCAGATGTTACTTCAATCCTGGCCACAATGGTGGCCAAAGTTAGCTAACAATTTCTCTTAGCTAAACTGTGGGGTCAAGTTTCCCAGTGGTCTTTCTGAAATTCAACCACGTCAAAACAATGAAGGCCATTTTATACTACTGCCTGCACACAGATGCAATACAGGTATCAAAATGTATGATACATGTCAAGAGTAAAATACACTTAGTTAGTGCATTACGGTGACGATGAGCAATTGTTACGATACGATACGGTAGATTAACGTGCGCTCAAAGCTGACGCGATGGCCAGCTTAATCTAGCGTACGACCCAGAAACAAAAATTAAAAAAATCAAATCAAAAACCGACCAGCTCAGAAGAAGCAGTCCAGGCAATAGTCCGTGGAGGCAGTCCAAAAGGAAAAAGTCAAACTACGGGGGTTAGGATTTGTGAAACAGATAGATTCCAAGCCGGGAGTGAAAGTGAGAGGGAGTTATAGATGTACAGAGTGGTGAATCAGAGGAGGAAGAAGTAATGGGTGAAAAAATAGGTGAGTAGGAAATGGAAGAACTGGTACCAAAATAAGGTTGACGAAGAGGCAAAGGGAGCTGATTCCAGAGACAAGGTGAAGCATAAGAGAGGGAGCGATCAGTTATTTTTAGAGAGAATGATGAAGGTGGCCAAGCAAGAGTAACAACGGATGAAGAGCGATCATAGAGTACTGCGAGGACGCTGAATGGAGATAAGATTATGAAAGTAAAAACGTTGGGTAGTTGAGAACTTTGTAGGCAAGTGAGAGGAGCTTGTATTCGATGTTTTCAGTGATCAGGAGCCAGTGAAGAGAGCATAGGATGGGAGTGATAAGACAGGACTTTGGAGCTTTAACGACAGTACGAGCAAGAGAGTTTTGAATCTGCTGGAGATGGGATAATTGAGACTTAGGGAGTTTATAGTAGAGAGAATTACAGTAATCAAGCATGGAGTGGACAATAGAGGTAGCAATGGTACAGGCAGTTGACGAATCAAGGTAAGGCTGGATACAGCGAAGTTGACCAATGTGATAGTAACAGGCTTTGGAGAGAGCTGTAATTTGGTCAGAGAAAGTAAGATGGTCCTCAAAGATAAAGCCGGGGTTTCAAGCAGAGTGGCAGGTGTCAAGTGAAGAGATATCTTGTGTATTTTGGCAAGTTGATTTTTTAGTCTGATGAGCAAGAATTCAGTCTTAGAAGAGTTAAGAGTACCGTATATACTCGCATATAAGCCGACAATTTTTGGCTCAATTTCGACGTTCAAGTTGTGGGGGTCGGCTTATATACGGGTCATGCCACACAGCCAGAGTCAACAGTCAGCATGACGGCTATCTGTCAGCGACGCTCACTGTGTGTGCCGCAAACGGCGTGGACCATTAGTAGGTCACTAGAGCTACGTGTATGCGTGGGGGACAGCACATCGGCAGGGTTCTGAATGACCACCCACAGACTTATGCTGCTGCTGCTGCTGTAACTTGACACCATTCCAACACTCCGACCGTGCAAGGCCATCGTTCAGTGATCATGAGATCAAAGACGACGACGACAGCACCCATCAAATTAGTCCTATATTGACCGATCAAAGGTGGCGATGTGTACGACGACTGACTTCACTGAACTGCTGAACTAACGCGTGAAGTTTTCTGCCTCGTTTAGCGACGACTTGGACGCATCTGATGACGACTTTGGTGGCTTTGAACCTGCGAAGTAACGCTGTTATGACGGATATAACGTCACGTGATGTAGCTTGCAGTACTAGGCATACGACCTCTGCGTACAATAAAATCTATCACGTGCGATAGCACGCATGTTCCCGTCGCCGTTGTTGTGAACTCGCTGACACTCACGCATTGTCATGGCCTACATCCAGGGTACACGTCCGTGTCCGTCGCTGATTGTCGTTACCGGCTTACATGCCGTGGGTCACGAATTATTGCTAGATTTTCGGCCGTGGGAATGGGGGTCGGCTTATACGCGGGACGGCTTATACGCGAGTATATACAGTAAAAAGATTAGCAGTTCACAGAAAGGTGTACAATCACAATCCAACTAAATAAATAAAACAGCTGTATGTTCCACTGACCATAATAATCATTTAAACCACAGCAAGAGACGGTAGACCCACCTGCAGCTGAAAGTCAAAAGCTTTGATCCACTTTTGTGTCACTGCACTGACTTCAAATCCGTCGAGCCGCAACGCAACAATGTCCTTCTCTACGCCACCGTCAGCGAAGTCGGCCCGCATCTGAACAATGAATGACGGCAAACTAAACAAGCCACACACGACCAATGGGGGATCATGTCTGCTGGCCGACGGTGAAGCCAAAACCATCTGTGGTTGCTGCAAACTGAGAAGTTCGTCATATTTAAGTGCTGAAACACCCGGAAGTACTTCGTCTGCAGAAGCGACTTCATTCCGTTTAACATCAGAGGATGACAGGGAAGGCATCGCATCATCACTGTGAAGCATTATATTGTCCAAAGTACTTAAAATCTGTTCATAATGATGCTTTGTCAAAACTATGTGCAAAGGGGTGATAACAGTTCCAGTGACTTCCAAGTAGTCTAGTGTGGAATACTGAGACACATCGTCCGCAACACTGGAATAGAGTTCAGTGAAGGTGCCATCAAGATGACCATGTTTCTGCTGCAACTTCATCTCAACTGACGTATTGTGCAACACTACAACGCCATCATTTAACTGACAACTTGTACATGTTTCCTGCTTCTGCAGCTGGTCAAGATCAGCCGAATACATAGACACATTATGAATTTCGATTGAAATTAAGTCGGAAAAATCCTGAATGTTTTTAAAAGCAGTCTGCTGGTCAGGTTCCATTTCACATTTGTTAGTAATAACAATCTTGCCAAGATGCAACGAAAGTACCTCAGAACTGCCGGCAGAACGAGGCAACATGATAACAGGAGATTCAAGTGCTGCATCTAACATGAAATTCCAGCCAGTTGCTGCTGGATCACTACCGTCATCTGTAACTCTCTCACTCTGTTCCTCAGTGAACTGCAAGCCAGCAACTGCATCAACTTCATTCGCTAATCGTTCTCTCTGATGAAAAGAGAGGTCTGATTTTGAGCCGAGATGCCCAACATCCAGACCCAAAGAACTGCCGTATGCCGACATTGCTGTCAGAATGTCAGCATGTTTATTCATTACAAGTCCCATCGCCAGATCAGCAGCTACATTCCGCAGTGAATCTCTGATCTGCATAAAATAGGCATGAAAGTCATTGACACACAATGTCAACTCGTGTAACAGATGCGGGATATGTAGGTACGTGACTGATGCCATTCGTAAAACCAGTTTCACTGTATTTCTGGCAGCAATAGTTGCCTTTATAACACTGCCAGACTGCGACTCGTCTTGTGGACCACAAGTAAACTTAAATATGAAAGCATCGTACGATCTTCTGTCATTTCCAACAGCGTCGTTGTTTCCGCAGTAAAGGCCAATACCAGGCGACAGAAGCTGATGCTGAGGGTTGACTGGTGGCACATAGCCAACATGAAGCACCTGCTCCTGCTTATGACCCTCTGATGTCAAGTTCAGCAACTGTAGGCCACACAGCGAACCTTCCACTAGCAAACAGCTGCCTACAATACCAAACACACGTACACACATCAACAGTATGCTAGCAAACCATGAGATACATGGTTAGCATAGTTCATAGTCCACAGTCAGTGGTGTGGAACTTTCACTATAATCTATATTCAACTACTATAACAATTTTAAATGGACGACTTACAGCATAAAATTACAAACAACAATAGTACTGATGTGTCTTGTTCCATTTTGCTACATTTATGCCGACTGATAAATAAGTGAACGAATGCAAATAATCCTCACGACACACAGGATGACAGTGACAATGACAACTATATCACAGGGTCAAACATTGTTTGCACAATGGGTATGGTATGGCAGCAAAACCAAAAAATGGACACAGAACCCCCAACTATGGCGACTAATGAACCCCATCTAGGTGATCCCAATTATACATTCTGGCTACCATTCACCCACACAACTTGAAACTAACCACGGAGGTAAATCTGTAGCAACACAAACACTTTGCATTCTTGGAATATGTAGTATGCGGCACTACTAAAAATTGTGAAACAGCAAATCAATCAGCTCACAGGCGAGCTTCCCAGAACTTTTAACTAAGTCACGCTGTGCTTTCCAAAATCAATTCAAAGGCTGTAAACTGTAGCTATACATAGTAATATTAACAAAATGTACAGAATTTGGCAGTGTGATCCAAGTGTTGCATGAAATTTTTGATTTCCGACGTCTGCACCTAGGTTGGAAAGCATTGGCTTACAGATTAAAATGTTAGTATGAAAGATGATATGCAATGATTTTTTGGTTGTTAAAGTAAATTGCCTATCATATGTCTTTAATATAAGCAAATCTATTTGAATATTAAGGAACATCAAAAAATTAGGAAATTTTAGAAAAAGCACCCGAAAGTGCGCGCGCGATCATTTGTTTACTTTTGAAAGTGATGACATTATACCACGAAAACAAACAAGGGAACAGGCTATTGGAGAGTTGAGTGAGACATTACACTACACTACACTACAGTAGTAACTAGTAAAATGTCAATGTTCTTAAAACATAAACTGGTAAAATAAATAATTTCTTATCTAATCTCAATAATGCATAACAATGCAAACAAGACAAGTGTATCCTGGTATGACGTCACACATGACAGAAACAGCCGAAGAATAACTATACCAAAAAAAGACTAACAAACTTGTACTTTTTAGCATTTTGCAGCATAATTTATCAAAAAGTGTTACACAGACGGGTTTATATTGCAGTAAGCAGCTAGAAACTACTTTTAATCAATTAGGCAAAACAATCGTCGCACATCACCTTTAAGACCAGTAATTTATCAGTACGCTGCATGCATGTAAAACTGGTACAGACAAAGGATTCTGAAGGCAAATACTGGCACTAAAATTATGTGGAAAAAACAATATGACCTCAGAAGGTAATAAATGAGGAACTTCAAAGAAAATATACTAAAGAAGTCATCTTGCAAGTGTTCAGTCAAATATGCAAAATATGCGACAGTAGAAAAATAAAACCAAATTGTGGGGTTTTAGTGTCACTGATAAAATTATCAAAGTAGGACAGCCAAACTGCGAGTAAATTGATGACACTGTAGACTTGTGTAGAGCTACATGTAAACTGCAAAAGCTGAGCTACTCTGCATGAGACTGTATTCGGTGGAAACAGATAGACAAAACAGCATCAGACTCCCATGGCTGCTAAGTTCAAGGTTTATGTTAATGATGATAATGATGACAATGATGCTACATTGGCATGGATCACATCAACCTGTGGCAATCACCTCAACAATGTAACATATTATTCTATGTAACAAATCATTCTCTGAAACAATGTTTCCATACCAAAATTAACTTGAATCTTCGCCTCTGACAGGGTAGCCATAGCAACTTTTCGTGCAACAGGCGGCAAACTCTTCTCTTCGATGCGTATCAACAGAACATTGAGACGGTGAAAGTTTGCTGTCAGCTCCCTTCTAATCCTTGAAGCATCCTGATAAATACAATAAAAATCTCTTGCAGTTTAGCAATATTTTTGAAATATATGGGAAAAATACAAAAGCAAAACAAACACATGGAATATATCATGAGGATCATTCTAAAATTATAGCTTACCTTATCTTATTTTTCTAATATTTTTCTAGTAACTAATAAAAGTAGAAGATGCCTTCACCATGGCCTGCTGTGACCATGTCAGTGAAATCTACAAAATAATAATAACGTTCTTCAGATAACTTCAGCAGTTTCGTTTCTGCTCATGGCAACATATGTTTGAAAATGGGTGTAGAGCCCCCATTTTTGGGGACTAGCACGTACCACGGCAAACCTCTTCCAAAATTTCACACAGATCCACCCATAATATTTATAGAAAACCTGCTAACAGTTGGAGAAACAGAAACACAATATGATAACAGAAAAGAATCAAACTAATCTGACAACCTGTTCCTCCATGAAGTTAAACATCTACCATTACATCAGTAACTTTATTTCGCGATGGCATATAGTACTACATACATTTCAATCGTTCACATGCTGAATGTAATCACGTTTGCATAAGAAGTACCAACTAGAATATCACACTAACTGTTATACAACACTCAAACGTTAATTCTGTTAACAAAGAAGAACTCTGCAATAAACAACAAGGTCACAAAAAGCTGCAAATGTTCTTACTTCAATAACCAGTGGCTCTGAGTGATCTAGTTGCCTTTTCGATGAAGACTTCACTGATGCACCCTGTGGAAATGCCCGCTGGAAAAACCCAATTAATTCGACAACGGTCTGCTGGTTAGCTAAAAAGTAAACCAAACCAACTAATCACAAGTTTTACACAAAATTGTTCCTGCTAAAACTACAATGTAGTTAACAAGAGGCTTGGCTATCCCCGAGAGACCCGCATGACACTCTGTATCAGTTGAAATGTTGTCCTACTGTTGTACAAATAATGCACACAGATCCCCATGTGAGCCTGAGGAACACTTTCAGCAACTGCCACGTTTTGTTTGGCTATCTGCATAGTTTTGTGTATGCATCGTAAGCTCAACTAACGCACAGCGACCATGCAGTGCCGTAGGTGTCATCAACAGACTTCGGTAAAACCAACCTTGTTCATGCCAACTGGACCGTACCTACCAAGTTACCAACCTGCATTTGGTGCCGCCCGTTGGGGTGATCCCGTCGGAATTTCGTAAAGATCTTTTGCGACATAAAACCAGAGTCCCCTGGCTATCATGCAGCGTTGTTTTTGAGATCCTACATTGAGCCATTTTGATACAATACCGGCTTGTGACAGACAGACAGTCAGACATGTGATGACAGCATATACTGCACTAGCATAGCAACAAGCAGGTAAAAAACAGACTGTTGTTGAGGAGCAGAAACTTTCATAACTGTTAGAAAAAAATAACAGCATCACAGTGCAGCATATTCTCTGTAGAACCAGAAAGCATTGATTCTTTCAAAAAAAATAAATGATACCACAAAAGTCATTTGGTATGTTAGCAATATACTGCCACTGACAGCAAATAAATAAATGCTTTATAGAATGATTGTGAATCATAAACTGATATGGTGCATTGCAGATTTTCACATTCACAAAATGCCTGTAACATTATTTACGATGTCACCCAATTACACCTTCACACCCAAAGTAAATAACTTTGTTTTTATTTAACTTTAATATCAGATATGCTTCACTGTGATACTTTAATTTCTCTTTTTACCCTAACAAGGTCCCAGAGGTCTAGCGGTAGCATGCTTGACTGCAATAAGACAGAACACGAGATTGAATGCCACCTCATGCAGTTGGTCATCTTGACAGCCACTGGGCATGGGCTGCAGACCTTTAGTGCAGTGCCTAGGTCGACCAGCCTTCCACCTTTCATGGCACAGTAAAACAAGTGAGTATCAGCTTACAGGCTGAGTAATAATAATTTAATAGCGATTGGCGGTTGGTTGCATGGCACAGCGGCAGAACGTTGGTCTTTGGCCGGCTAACATTCCCTGTCCCGCGCTCGACCTGTAGCTGACGGGTGACCACTTATGTGGGTAAAGCATCCGCTATAGGTCAACCAACCAGGCCAACTCAGCCTTTCATCCCTTCGGGGGTCGATAAATGAGTAGTAAGCTGCATTTAGATGTCTGCTACCTCAGTTAGGGGTGGCGCCATCTGGTCAACGTTTATGAAGGAAAGGCAGGCATGGTGTAATTTGCACATAAAACTGTGTTATCCATGTCTGAGCGCTTTGAGACTATGCTGAGTATAATTGGCTCTATATAAATACTCTTTCGTCCTCCTCCTCCTTATATGGTAGCAGCCTATAGGCAGAGTGCAGACTCACAGCCCAAGTCAGCTGGTTTGGTTTGAGAACCGGTAGTGATGTCTGGTGCTAAGTCTGCATTCATCAACTGAACCAGGTGAACTCTCACAATAGCTATTGAAAGTGGCATTACTATTATTAGGCCAGATCGCATGCACTCAGTGCAAAAGGTGCGGCCCATTGCTGCAGACAGAGTAGTGTGGTCTGTCTGTCTGTCTGTTGGTCAAATTCGCAAATCCTGCAGAAAACAGCTGAACTAATCGAGATGCCGTTTGGTTGGGTGTCTCGTGTAGGCCAAAGGAACCATGTATTAGATGGGGGTTAAGATCCCCATGGAAAAGGGCAATTTTGGGGGTTGTCCGGTCCACTGAAAAGCATTGTATACATAGGATTTGCATATTTAGGTAAAAGCATAAACCCTGCAAAATGGCTGAACCAAGTGAGATGTCGTTTGCGTGAGGGGGAATGTGGTCCAAGATGGGGTAAAAATCGAACAAATCCATTCACATCCACAAATGGTGACAAGTTGGAGATTGGTCTTTTGCCAAATTACTTTGGAAACTCGTTGTTGTTGTTGTTGTTCCTCTTCTTCTTCTTATTATTATTATCATCATCATTATCTTTAAGAAAATACAGCTTCTCAAAAACGACCCAGTTTTCTGGACAACCCTGTGATCATCACTGCAATTAAGTGAAATACATAAAGGCAAACAGAATGCAATAAAAGAGTTACAAAAAATGCACAAAGATATAACAAAAATCACGTGAACACATCGGCAACTGACCTATGACATCAAGGCTGTTGAACTCAATGGCTGCCTGGCATAATGCTGTGTCATCTGACTCATCAGTGACTGAGTGACACAGATCAATTATGTCAATGTTGACTTTAATCAGAGCTTCATCATCATCCACTAAACTGAACACTGGCCAATCAAGTGAAGAGCTGGCATCATAATGACCAGTCTGGTTATCTGCCCACAAATATTTATGTAAAAATATTAGTAAAATACAGAGAAAATAACTTTCTAGACTATGCAAGTAATATAACAACAACAATGCACTAGTGTAAATAGCTAGTAAAATTTTAATGGTATATTCAACACAAAAATATACTATATCTGCCTATAATAAGTTAAATTCTGGTGAGTTATTTTTGAACTTCAGATAGAAAGCGAAGAATATGACTTCAGGCGGACCAATGTAAAGCTTGGGTTCCGTCCTCTGAGCACAATGAAAATGGTTGTCAGTAGTACAACATTCTAACATGTTACATGCTAACTGCAAGAACACTATGAAGTTGTATTTAAAAAGTTACGTGTGAAATAATGTAACACATTCACTACAAACTGACTACAGGTCACAAATAATAATACAAAAAGATAAATTAGCCCTGTATGGGACTGACGGTCAACTCTTCACAACTGACGTTTCTGCCAACTTCAAAGTCACTTGACACAAAAACTAGGATAAATATCAAAAATCCGGCCTGAACGAATTTAGATATTGTGCCATAGTTTAAAAATCAGTGGTCAGTTGCAAGCTCCCATGGTAAATGGCAGAGGAGATAGCTTTTGAAAATGGAAGGATTTCCAACTTTCAAGGGCTCGTGACCTTGACCTTGGATCAGGTCATACTGCATACCATCGTGAATGACTCATCGACCTCTACCTACATGCCAAATTTCATTGAAATTGAAGACACTTTTTCTGGACGGACGGACATATGGACGGAACGGACATATGAGACCCACTTTATTAGGTCGACTGAGAAGAGTTGACCTAAAAACTATAGCACGGCCAGTGCATAACAACCTTTGCTGGCAGGATTGCTCAGACTCCGCAGTATATTTGTAAATGTAGTTTTTCCCGTCGTGTCATTCAACACCAAGCCACCAGTCATAGACTCAGATGGTGAGCTTGGACTCGCCGGTGATGATGGGGAATTACACTTGCTGTCTCTGATGCTGCCACTGCAACTGTCCAGGCTATACACAACAACCAGTATCTTCTTTGACATCAAAACTGAACTTACAAGCAGCAATTGCTGCCAGACAACAAACTTCACAGCTACGAATGTCATTCAAATGCTTTCAGTTAGGGCTGTACCGAATATTCAATTCAAATTTGAACCGGACCAAATAGTGGGCCAAATGGACTATTCGTATTCAGCCGAATACTGCAACGATTTGGAACCCGAATACGGATAACTGGCCACGCGGCCACGGGCGCGTGATGAAACACAGCAATTAATGTTGGCCAGCGTCATGAAGCCTTGTCTGTGCTCATAAACGGTTGTAAATACTTCCTGGTCATGGAGTCCTATATACAAGCAATTATTATATAGGAGTCCATGCAATGGTGCAATAGAGTAGACGCAGACCATAAACAGCGGGGCGTGCGTCAACAGTCCCTGTTAGATGAAGCTGATTGCACCACAGCATGACGAAACAGGTGCAACTGCAGGTATGCAGATGGACTGATACGAATCAGTGTGGGCGATGATGGGTCAAATATCAGTCCAGCACACAGAAACCCGGTCAGTGTTGCAGTTGCTGTGGCAGGCGTCCTCCAGCCATTAAGTAATTTCAAATTTGCAACAGTCAACACTTTTGTTTATAAACTATTCAAGTTCGAACCGTATTCTGCCGAATACTGATGCTAGATATTCGGTATTTGGCCAAATAGTGAAATTACCGTATTTGGTGCAGCCCTACTTTCAGTACAGAAATAACTCAAACTGCATAGTAATGTAGTTTTCTAAATGCAGCAAATCAACACAATATTATGTGACAATCTGTAAATCGTACATGAATATTGTGACAAAAACAAAACCAGATGAACACAAGATCACAGCTCATTTTATGACAGACCATAAGCCATGATGTGAAGCAACCAAAAGCTCATAGTCGTGTCCCAGCATCTGCAGCGCATCGACAACCAGCAAACTGTGAACTGCAAAGCCAATGGACGTCTCAAATGGCTTCTGAACAAATGCTGCAGACACTCTTCCAACCTGCAGCTCTGCAATACTCCGACCTTAAACACAACAACATTAACAACAAATACATTAGTGCACACACTGTCAAATACATGAGAATGTAACAGAAATGTTTTTGCATGATATATAATATACATAATTGCAGTTGGGATTTAAACTGTGACTTGAAAACGTTTCAATTTAAAATATAAAGATCTGATTTGTAATTTGATTTGACATATCTGCAATCAGATATGAAAAGAATTCAGATCGTGACAAATCAGCTACTTACTTATCAATGCCAAACGGAGTCAAGAACCATCGAAGCACTTCTGCTTCGTATGTGCTTGAATGTTGAAACTGTGCTGTACTAATTGAATGAGTGACATTATAACGTACTATGACAGTACAAAGCATATCATGTGTGATTATGCCTGAAATATAGTGCAACAAATATTGCTATGTTGACTTTCTATTGAAAACCTATTTACACATTCATTTTCACGAAAGATTTGAGACATGATTTAAAAGATTTAGGATTTGAGGAAAATTGACATTTGAGATTTGGCTAATGATTTAAATACTTTTCTGCAAAGATTTAAGATATGATTATGAGATTTGAGATTTACCCATCACAGGATAAAATATTATTACATAATACATCTGCATCAACAACAAACAACAGCAAATTATACTTGACTAAGCTTCAGCTGTCATCAATAAAATGAACCATCTGTCTACACTCGGTTCTGACATCTGGCTCCTAGTGCATGCCGTCAAAATTTAGCCAAGTCTAGATTTGCCATATTTTTCCACACAAGCTCACCTGTATGGCCACAAAATAGTGTAACCCTTCTAAAGCTACTACTGCTGCTACTTCCATTCAATGGCTGTTTTCTCTAGGTGAACCTGGGTCAGTCAGCTAGTTCCCCTTGGCTCCTCCTATACCTAAAGCTTCATGAAAATCCATGACAACTTTAACTAAACAGTATCATAGAGTCATGCGCTGTGACACATACAATACATGCTTCACAGAAGTAATAAATCAAAACGAAAACATGACCTCCTTAGCACATGTAAATTTTCTAACCAATGCTAACTAGCTTTGCACTCCAGTAAACTCCTCAAAAATGCAACATAATATAATATAAGCAAATCTATTTGAATATTAAGGAACATCGAAAAATTAGGAAATTTTAGAAAAAGCGCCAGAAAGTGCGCACCCGATGATTTGTTTACTTTTGCAAGTGATGACGTCATATCAGGAAAACAAACAAGGGAACAGGCTATTGGAGTGTTGAGTGAGACATTACACAACACATAGGCATAATGACGTAGAAATAGGTTCTTAAAACATAAACTGGTAAAATAAATAACTTCTTATCTAATCTCAATAACGCATAACAACGCAAACAAAACAAGCGTATCCTGGTATGACGTCACACATGACGGAAACAGCCGAAGAATAACTATACCAAAAAGACCAATAAACTTGTACTTTGTAGCATTGTACGGCATAATTTATCACAATTTGTTACACAGACGGGTTTATATTGCAGTAAGCAGCTAGAAACTACTTTTAATCAATTTGGTAAAAAAATCGTTGCATATATCACCTTTAAACAACGATTTTTCGCTGTCATTAGACTCACTTTTTGTCAAAGAGACAGCCTAAAATTTGGAAATAGGAGAGGCGAACAGAAAAATGCAACAACAGTGGTCACGCTTAGCGTGCAGTAGTAGCGACAGAAACAGTTGTAATGTCTCTGTGGAAGAGAAATAATGGCGGTAAAATCGTATATGTGTGTAATAAATAATGTACTGGTATTAAGAAGCGTCTGTTTTCGATATTTCAGTAGTGAGACGGTTCAGTTTTGCACGATGATATTGCGCTGTATATATAGCACAGCAGGTAATCGGTCAGTAGGTCAGTAGGTCAATAGGTCATTGGGTCAGTGGACATCGACCGTGTTCATGTGTATATGTTAAACAAGAAATCAAAGAAAACAAGTAGTCAAAGAATTCTGACAAAAGGCCGCATCGCATGTCGTTCCGTTATCGACGACTGAATTATCCCTTTTGCTACGTACACCGCAGCAGACTCTTACTGCTTTTCAGTGGGTCGGACAACCCCTAAAATTGCCGCTTCCCGTGGTGGATCTTGACCCCGTCTGTAATACATGGTTCCTTGGGCTCCTATTAGTCATCCCCAATCGGCATCTCGATCGGTTCAGCTATGTGTAAGTAATAATGAATATTCTCACTGCTATGTGGTCTTGGCGTATGTCATTTCAACCGGATTATCTTTGCACATTTTTACTTGCAACATGTGGTTCCACCCGGTACTTAATGGCGTCGTTAGATGGGACTAGGGGGCTTTAGCCATTCACTCGTAAACGGGAGGAGCTACAGTGAATTTTAGACTCTCAACCATTCATAAATTAGCACTGTTTAGCCATCGGGTATACCCGCCCACGGCGTATGTCGGTCGCTTCTTGCAATAGCTTTTCTCCGGAGGCGCAGATCGCCATAAATTAATTACCAGTTTTACGCAAACTAATTTCGTTACAACTAGTTTTAAAGCCACACGACCTCAAAAACTGTCGCCCCTAGTAACGACTGACCTTCTGAGCGTGAATAGGCATTATTATGTCCCCTGAATCCACTGTAGTTCGACCCCCGGTCGCTTATCTCAGCATAGGCCTTTTCCTTACCTATCGGACTGACTCCACGGACTACCTGACCATTTCCGGCTTTACTTCGCTCAACGGCTTGATTTGTTTACATAGTGTGTTAGACAAAGCCGGCTCTCAGTCGGTTT
>Ga0209780_1001366_pt1 | contig 15886 bp, 9 predicted proteins | sample WorMetexBAHAMAS2_FD_187384 | JGI IMG/M metagenome (GOLD analysis project Ga0209780, IMG submission 187384) | Marine gutless worms symbiont microbial communities from Max Planck institute for Marine Microbiology, Germany - Inanidrilus exumae... | ecosystem: Host-associated > Annelida > Digestive... | reverse complement strand
GATTTGTGCTTAAAACAATTACATGTCGTACACATTACAGTTTTTCTTCGTATGCAGTATATACGTTTGCTCTTGTTCTACTCCGTCATTTTCCAGTCCTGCAAATTCCAGTCACCCGTACAGTCTTCGATAATCAGTCATCCTTGTAGCGGCATGTATGGCATTATTACGCCTTTACCACCCGAAATTGTCGGCAAGGCGTTGTTTTCGGGCTCCGTGTTCGTTCATCCAGACAGACATTGCTACCACAAAATCTCACGAACGCTTTGAGCGGTTTTGATAAGACTAACAAGGAACATTTGCTAGCCCCTATTGATGACCTGATTAGATTCTGGAGGTCAAAGGTCAAGGTCACAGCAGGCCGTCGAGGTGGCGAAGGCATCCACGTCGATGCTGGGGTGTCAATGTTCATCTTGTAGTAATTCATACATCGACGCATTGCAGCTAAGTACGAATTTTACTTTTGTGTCGGCGAGACAGCTTCCGCATCTGAGGTACGTTGTCCCGGGTCGATTTCCTGTGGATTGAGTTGGTGGATAGGAAAGGATGGTGATGCAGGGAGTATTGGCATCAGGAAGAGCGTTCGACTTTTGTCATGATCCGTCGAAAAATCCGAAAAAGATAGGGGGACAGTAGACTAATTTCGGCGTCAGCTGTAGATTTATTACGCTGGCCGCGCCCAGTCCGTCGGCATGTACTCACCGTGACTCACCAGGGGGCAGAATGCGACGTGGCTAGCGTGCATTTCGGGGCCCGACAATAAGCAGTACCGACGTACTTGTATAACACGTAATTGCAAATCCTCTAATGTGCTACGTGTACGCTAGTAGACTTTGTAAAGAGGTTTTCAGATGACGCTGGGGAAACTGTAAACTGTCAGGGAATCGAATAGTAAGACTGTCTAGTAGCGAGTTGCAGACTGTCAGACCAGCTACAGAGAAGGCATGACGGCGAAATACTGAACGTCGGTGATGCGGGTACGACACTGTGTGAATAGGTGTGAACAGTCGTTAGCAGACGGCAGACCGCAGATACTGCTGCTGATGGGTAGAGTGGGAGATGCGGGATGGGGATGCAGGATTTCATCATCTACTGTGGAGCTTTGCACCTCAGAGTGCAGACGAACCCGACGAACGGTTGCACAGTCGCTAAAGCGTGTTTACGTGTAAATTGATTGATTGATTGATTGAGTTAAGGTTTTACTTAGGACACAGACTAGGTTATTTCGGAGTCGGCCTTCCCAGCCAGTCTCTTGGCTTGGTACTGAAGAAACTGAACCAAACACAACATTAGCAAGCAGCACACGAATAAAATGATCAACAGTAACGCAAAAGAACAAAATAATGAACCTGCAGGAAATACACGTAAACGAAATCCAACCTAGAGCAACATGGAAATTTAAGAACTGTTTACATATGTGTGTGTATCATTGTGCACAACTGTCATACACAATACAGCGCAGAACAGTTATGGTTATTTTCTCTCATAACCTCCAGACAATCGTCATCACTCAGATGCTGTCTGTAGGAGGGGAGAGGTGGTTACGTGTAAAATGGTCATTAAAGTGTGTGTGTGTGTGTGTGGTGCAGGCACAGATCTGATAGCGTGGATGATGCGCAGTCTGGACGTTGAAGATACCGGTGACTATCTCACACATCACAGTACACAGACTGTACAGTGTGTCCGGGGAACAAACGAGACTCATAAATATTTATTCGGCTCGAAGATGGGCTTCGGCCGAATATTGGATTTACCTTACGGGCTATTTGGCGGTGTTTACGTGTTCGGCTACAACTCCGCCGAAAGTGAACCGATTTGGATGAAATCTGCATGGAACACTCTGAGTACATTGTTGGGGGCTGACCCTGGCAGATTTTGGGTGCGATTTGATAGTAGCGACAGTTTTGAGTGGCAGACGAAAATTTTTTTGGGTCACGTAAATAACGCACGATTTTACCTCACCCATTTCCCGTCGACCAAATTTCACGAAATTTGAACACAACAACGTCAATCGGTGTCGTGATGAAAACTTTTGGAACAGAATTTTACCATAAGGGGTCGTTTCTCCAAAAAAACACAAAAATTTCTCACTAAATTTCAAGGACTTGCGAAAGCCTCGCTTTTGCAGAACATCTTTTCGTGATGTTCGTTTGTACATCTTCGTAGTTTCATCTCACCGTGCCATACAGTCAAACGTGCACTACGGTGAGGAGATTTTTATAGTGTCATCAGTTTGGTCACATACACATACTGTTCCAAATTTCTTATACAGTAGCCACATTTTACATTATGAGGTAGACCATCTTTTGATGTGAAATCACTTCTGGATTCTAATTACCAAAAATCATTTAAATGGTTTCATTTTTGATGGAAATATTTAAACAAATAAAAAGGGTCTCATGTTTATGAAATACGGAGTATATTGTCTGTAAGAAGGCAGTAGCCAATCTAGGTTTATATCACAGTGCAACCTACAGAGAGTCTAGAATAATGATAGATGACAGAGAAAGTGTCCATTTTACTTTAGCTTCATCAGTGACAGAGACTAAGAAGTGAGTGTGGTAATATGAGCAGAAGAAGCATTAGCAGTGAGGCTGTGACTCAGTATTCGCATATTGAGGTGCACGGTTAATGTAACAGCCGTTGCCGCAGTGTTGATCGACCAATCACGTTCCTTCATGAATTTGCATATTTGGTATGTTGACTGGATAGCCACAAGATTACCCAATTGCGAAATTTGGGTTTTTTGTTGCCAACACTTGGCAACACTTGCCACACCTACTATCAGAAGTATAAAATGTAAAAAATCGCCAGTTTACGGAGTTTTTTGACCGTTACTTCCACATCCCTCTACCTATCGTAACGAAACACGAACTTGGTCTTTCCTTTTCTCCTAGGAACTTTCCCATAGAATCTGGTACAAATCCGTCCACAATCTTTTTAGTTATCGTGGTCACAGACAGACAGACAGACACACACACACACAAACCAATGCCGGTAAAGACATACTCCCTCGCTTTTTTGGGGAGAATAATTGCTGTAATCAAGATATTGTAGTGATGTGACATAATTCATGTAGAAATTCCAGTGCATTTGACTGCCCATATGTTTAAGACAGCTGAGCCCAGTTTGTATGATTTTTGACACAATTTGTACCATTTTGTAGTTGCTACAGAGTGTTAGTATATTATTCGAATATTCAAATTTTTCTGTGGCCAAATATTTAAATTCCATCAAACAAATCCCAGTCCTAGTTAGCAGGCCATGGTGGCGGCACCAGTGACTTATCACGGCAAACCAGATAAACACTGTTGCATTTTTTGCGCACACAGACGTACAAACATTAGCGGAGACTGGGTTAAGTTTCACTGAATAATGTCATGAGTTGATTTTACAATAGCTTGTGCAAGGCGTTGTTTCTGCTATATGTACACATGTGTCTCAAAGAAGGATCTCTTGTCATTTTCTGCTGTAATATGAGCTTGCATTGTGCGATTAATAATTTTTAATAGAAATGGGTCTAAAGTAGGCAACCAAAAGCTGCTTAATTTTCTTATATTTATCCTTTTCTGCAGTACCTGGCAAAACAGACATCCACAGAGATGTCATGTTTTGCTGTATCACAGTTACAGTTCTGCCAAAAATTATTAAAATCTGACAGTGCTTGCTCGAGTTACAGCTGAAAATTCCAGGATCCGATTTATGCCTTTGCAGCCGACAGTCGTTTGTTTGTTCGTTTGTCTGTTTGTCCAGACAGATATTGTTACCACGATATCTCATGAATGGCTTAAAGGCGGGGTATAGCGATTTTTGAAGTTTCAAAATAAAGTGCATAATTAAATAGAGGTATGTACTCGTGATTTAGAAAAAATATTATGAAAAATTATTTTTGCATGTTAAGGGATATACTCAGTTTGAAAGATTTTTTTAACGAGACTACCGAGTACCAACTTCCTGGAGTCAGATTCGGGGCAAAGAATATCTAATCCTAATGAAATATCGCAAATTCTGTTCATTACGGAGAGAAGAATAATTTCTTTTTTCTGTAGTTATGTTTCACATAAAAGTATTCAAATCACACCATTAACCATTTTTAATAGTTTATTTTAAAACAACGAAAAGAAAAAATCGCTATACCCCGACTTTAAACAGTTTTGATAAAACTGACAGGGAAATTTCACTATCCCATACTGGTTAGATTCTGGAAGTCAAAGGTTATCAAGTTCACAGCAGGCTATCGAGATGGCGAAGGCATCCGCGTCATCGCTGAGGGTTGAAGACCATCTTCTAGTTTGAAGCGGTGTGGTGGTGGTGTATGTATGTGTGTCTGTGTGTTTAGCGGAGGCGCTACATCTGGCTAATCTGATATGTGCCACTGGCTACATATTTCCAATAGATGATCATATTCTTGTCGTCAAGAACGATGGAGCGTATTATCGGTTTCAGGTCCGTTATTCTGTACTGCTTTTACTTCATGTCACTTGTGGCTTGTTAATACCTCTGCCACATGTTGATGGGGTTTGTATTCTGACCCGTGTTCGTGTCTGTGTTTATATGCAGGATTACTGAAAAAGTTATGGGTGGATTTGCGTGAAGTACGTAGTTTATGTGCCAGAGAAGCCTTGGTTAAATTTTGGAAGTTCAGGGTTATGGTTTAAGGTTATTGTTAGCGCACTTGCTGCTCGCCAGTAACAATGTTGTGCTAATTTCAGTGAGAAATGGTGGAGGTATGCACCCTAATGAGTGTTATCTATTTCTTTCTTTTTCCTTCGTTGCTTCCCAGTCATCGTAACCGTAAAATCTGATTAAAAGGAAAAAACTGGGTAAAACAATTTGGGCAGTACCTGCAATACAATGATATGATTTTTTGTTCTTATGACCAGGACTGATTCGCTTCTTACCTCACTGTAACTTAACCTTGTTATGGTGACCATGTTTAGCATATAGAAAGAATATTGTTACGGTTTGGCATCCTTCCGTCCGTCTGTCTGTCTGTCCTGTTTTTTTTCTAATCTCACACTCAACATCAGTCAACAGGGGGCAGCATGTGACACGGCCAACATACATTTCAGCCTGACAGTACGGAGGACTGACATAGGTGTTAAGGTGGGTGGGTGACATTATCACCAGTTTAGCTGTTTAAACTTGGATTGACAATAAAATCTCAATTTTGTTTAGAATATTTGCTGATGTGCTACTACTGCATCGCGTGCATTGCATAGATGTGGCCTATTGCTACAGATGTCGCACGTAGCGTGGTCTGTCTGTCTGTGTGTTGGTCACATGGATGTGCCGTGCAAAAACGGCTGAAGCAATCGAGATACCGTTTGGGGAGCTGACTCATGTGGGCCGAAGGAACCATGTATTAGACGGGGGTCGAGATCCCCGACGGGAAGGGGCAACTTTGAGGAGTTATCCGGCTCATTGAAAAGCATTGGGAGTGCTGCAGTGTATACAGCAAAAGGGATCATTTCATCGTCAGTAATGGCATGCAGTGAATGCTGTCATTTAATCCTCAATAACAGCATGGCATACAGTGCAGCCTTTTGTTAAAATCCTTTGATCAGTTGTTTTTTTTTATTTATTAGATCGACTCTTCTGAGTCGACCTAATAAAGTGGGTCTCAAATGTTCGTCCGTCCGTCCGTACATACGTCCGTCCACAAAAAGTTTCTTTGATTTCAATGAAATTCGGCATGTAGGTAGAGGTTGATGAACGACGCATGACAGTATGCAGTATGACCCGATCCAAGGTCAAGGTGAAGGCCACGAGTGCTTGAATGTTGGAAATCCAGTTTCAAAAGCTATCTCCTCTGCCATTTACAATAGGAGCTGGCAACTGACCACTGATTCTTAAACTCGTGCACAATATCTAAATTTGATCGGGTTGGATTTTTGACATTTTTCCTAATTTTTTTTTGTGTCACGTGACTGGGAACTTGGCAGAAATGTGAAGAGTCGACCGTCAGTCCCGTACGGATCTAATTTTTCTAGTTTAGTGAATATTTTTGTCATTATTCATAGAAAATTCACAGCACAGGTTAACGGAATCAACGACCGATTTCAGTGCGGTCTTCTCTTACACTGCATGTTGCTGAAGCTGCAGCCGACCAGCGACACATACAATGTGATGTGGTGTAATGTTACAGACGCCGTGCTTCTGGCCATCACGTGTCTCGGAACCTGAAAACACAGACTACGGTATGTGTATACGTTTTACTTACTGTGCTGCTGGAACAGTTGTAGGATCTAGTGCATCCGTTCTTAACTTAACTACCGCTGCCATTTAACAGCCGGTTTTCCAGGTGACCTAGTAAAGTATACGTAAAGTATGTGTCGATTTGTATAGCGCGTCGTCGTAACTATTTCTAATGCACTCAGACATGGATTACACAGTTTTATCTGCAAATTACACTATGCCTGCCTTTACTCCCCAGCTGCAGAGCATCACCGCCCTTTGGCTGGTACTCATTTTACCGTCCCACGGAGGGTACAAGGCTGAGTCGACCTGGGTGGTTGGTTACATACCGAAATAAAGTGCCGGTAGATTCGAAGCCGGACACGGTCACCCATCCCAGTACTAACCGGGCTCAGCGTAGGGTAACCTCGTTGATCGAGACCAACGACGGTACCACTACGCCACGCCGCCACCTAGGTCAGCTGGGTTTCCCTTGGGTCCACCTCCCCCACCTGTTCCAGGAGAGAACCTCTGGGGATAAGTGTAACAGTTTTTTATGGGCCGGATGTTCTTCTGGCCACTCAACCATTAGTGTCAAAGCACTGAAGGAAACACAAAGCACTAACCCTAACCAGTGGCCTGGCCTTATCCTTTCTTCCTCCACTACTGTACTCTGCGTGGAAAGGACATCACTTCTTTTATGCCAACTGTCTACCTGAGTACCATAGCATCCATCCTTAGCCTAGGTATTGATAATACATTAGAGATTTTTTGACAATGCGCTATATAAATTCACTTTTACTTACTTACTTACTTACTAATACCTGGCTGTATGAGAATCAAAATCTGAATTCTGTGAAAAGTTTCATCAGGTTGACACAAGAACTATATAAAATTACTCTAATACAACCAAATTAACACGCTGTTTATCGACAAGGTTTTACATACTGACGACCGGTACCGGAAGTCAGTTCTGATGAAGGCTTCCTAACCAGTGGATACACATCTTTCATGAAGCCGAAACGTAGATAAACAGTATGTTAATTTGGTTGTGTTAGAGTAATTTTATATAATCAAAAGTTGCGAGCAGTTGCGTGAACTTGTAAATAACATTTAGGGGACATTGCTGCAGCCGGTACTAGCAGCAGTCAGCCATCAGCCGGTGTTCGTGCACTGTAACTTTACACATTTACCACATGGAGGAGAACAGATCATCAGTCGTGTTGACGAATGTTGGGATATTGGTTTCCAGCATGGACGAGACTACCGGACCACCATGGTTAGACATTTCCCTATCAGTATGCCTCAGTTTTGGGACCCTCTAAAATCTAATCTGTAGTTTCCTGAACTACTTTCCCACAGTTTCCTGAGCATCCATCCACACCTTTTTTGTATTGGAGGGTGTGTCTCACTGTTCTCTCAGAGTTGATACCTAAGCATATGGGACTCAGTATCCACACGACAGCAGTTGCGGGCGTAGGTTTTTACCGCCATCTCAAAAGCCGATGCACTAAACTTGAAATACAAATGTTCCACGATGAGTCCTGGAAACCCGTTTATTTCGGGATCAAAATGTCAAAGTTCGAGGTCAGTCGCAAGAACAGTGCCACCAGCTTGGGTCTTTGCACTCTTGTGAGTGCTGGCTTCTGCTAGTTGTCACAGGGAATTCAGTCTGGCTTCCATCTGCATAAGTTGGAATATATCACTGCAGTGTGAATAATGCTGTAATCGCTTGGCACCTGCTTATCAAAACATGCTTTTCCGTCTCTGTTTTAACAGCCGTATTCAGGTAAATCCGGCCAACTCAGCCTTTCATCCTTTCGAGGCCGATAAATGAGTAGTGAGCTGTAATCAGATGTGTACTACTTCGCTCGGGTAGCGCCATCTGGTGAATGCTTACGGAGTAACGGCAGTATGGTACATTTCATTCCTGGATAAACGTGCGGGTGGCAGGTAAAACTGTGTGATCCCTCTAACACGTGCCATTCCTGAGTGCATTATAGGTGGTTTGCAATGATGCGCTATACAAATTGACCTTTACTTTACTTTACTTTAGATGGTACATATTATACGTGCCTGTATTTCTGTGTGCATTTTTGTAGCGGTGTACCTGTGTAAGCGTACGATGCAGAACAAGCAGCGCCTGGAGCTGGCAGACTATGAGGCCGAGAACCTCGCACGATTACAGAAGACCTTCTCGCGGAAGTGGGAGTTCATCTTCATGCAGGCCGAGGCGCAAGCTAAGTCGGTATCATTCAGAGTTACATACACCACCATCCCTGTTACCAAGCCATGGGATATGCGACCCAGCATAACCTAGTGCTTCTCCCAGGATAAATTGGGAGGGTTGTAGCAGGAAAAACATTAGGCATAAAAATGGTGGCGATGATCTAGGCAGAAGCAGAAGCACTGGCAACTGAAATGAATTGGTGTCTGGTTGGCTCCTTAGTGTCGATGATCCTGTTAGCCTCTCTTGCTCCAAACAAAGCCAGAAATATGGCAGGATTTCAACCGTTGTCGGGACTCGGGAGGGCTCAGCTGTCTTGTAGTTTCCATGCTGCCGTCCCTCACATTGGACTCGTTGACAGCTTGTCAGGGTGCCTATGGTGTGTTCGTACCACCTACTTTCTTTTTGGAACTTGCTTAGGACCGGGATATGCCCTTTCCACCCTCTCTCTTCCCTTGTCCATTTACTTTCTCATCTTTTTCTCTTTTTTACTTTAAAAATTTCACAAAATTCTGATGGGATCACCCCTGTAGGGGGTGCCAAATACACATAGAGTAGGTAAAAATTGCATTTTTTGACCAGTTGAGAAGTCTCCGGTTCAAACACTTACCACCGGAAATTTGTGTCCATCTACCCACGGTGGTCTGCATCCATCACTGTGCGCTGGCGGAGGAATGCTCGGTGTCATAAACAACGTTGTTTGTTGACAAAGTTTGTTTATAACATGTATGACTCACTTCGGCATTACGTGTATGCGACACGGAGCATCGCATGCTCTCTGTGCAATAGTTGAGCCTATTGCAATGATGCTTGTACAAAACTATGCAGGTAGCCAAACAAAAAGTTACAGTTGCTGAAAATTTAAAGTAAAGTAAGTAAAGTATTTGATTTGTACAGCGCATCGTCGTAACCACCTCTAATACGCTCAGGAATGGCACGTGTTAGACAATCACACAGTTTTACCTGCCACCCACACGTTTATCCACGAGTGGAATGAACCATCCTGTTTTTACTCTGTAAGCATTCACCAGATGGCGCCACCCGAGCGAGGTAAAGCACATCCGATTACAATGCTCCTCAGGCTGACACACAATCTGTTTGCATTATTCATACAGCAGTTGACAACATTACAACAGACACATAGTGTCACGTGGGTCTCTAGGCAACAGCCGAGCCTTGCGTACATGAAGTTGGGGTGCTTATTAATTGAACGTAAACAAAGCGTAGATTGCCTGGTAATGTTGAGGAGTTGACTTGGTTGTAGAGTGGATAAGAAACGTGACAAGTTGGAGCGTAAAGTGCTGGACAGCCAAGAACGAGCGTTCTGGGACGTACATCGACCCGCTGTCAGTCTTTCTCTCTGTCTTCGTCTCTGTCTATTGCTGTGTGTGTATGTGTTTGTCCTGCTTTCACAGTCACTCTTTTGCCATCTCTTTTCGTTGTTCATATATTTATTTCACCCCTGGAGGGTGTGAAGTATTTGCAATCAGCGTGTCTGTATGTCTTTCTTACATCAGTTTGTCTGCCCGTCTTTCTTTGTTTGTTTAGAATCAGTTGGAAGATCAGGAAGGGAACATGGGTTATGTTATGGTGCAGTAAAATTTTGGGCTGGTAACGACACTGTGCCAAATTTCAATGTGGCGTGATAGAAGTGTGCACTCTAGCGAGTGGCCTCTAGTTATAGTGTTACGTGTGACGTTGTCTCTGGCTATACCTCAGTCTGTATGTGTGTATGCTTGACTGCAGCCGGGCTGTGTAAACACGACGGAGGTCGACATAAAGAAAACATGTCGTGTGTCAAAACTTAACAGTCGACAGAACGGCCGAGTTAGTCGTCACATTTGTTTCTTCCTACATAACATTTTTACCAACTATCATAAGTTTTTCCTAAGTTTGTCCAAAGATTTTTTTTTGTAAATCGGGCCCCAGAATAAGACTCAAGAGAACGGTGTTTCCAGAACTGAAGTGACTTAAACAGTGCATCGAAAGTGACGTTTTTGTTATTTGTTTGCATTACTTTTATGTTTGCTTTAATTTTACTGTAGATTTTGCATCAAATTGAACTCATTGTATTTTTATGCTGAAGTATAATGCCCCTTGTGTGTGTTTATGTGCTGTATATCTGTGTGGTTACAGCTTGCTGCGGCTTCCTCTGCAGACATGGACACTGGTCAAGTGAATCAATCTGCCAGCCTCGTCTCTGAGGTACAGTTCTATTTATACACTGGACAGGCATGCTTATTCTTTTTGTATTACTATTGTTGTTGTTAGAAGTGTACTACTATACATTATTCGGCTTAAAATTGAAACAGGAACTAATTACAAACTCCAAAATTTGTCATTTCCTCCTCACTTTTAAATATTTTTCCATTTGGCATATGTTTTCGCACCTTTAAAGTCTTAATTTCATTTATATATTGTACATTTAAAAAAAACTCTTCACAAATTTGTAGTAACATTGTATGTGTAGTCAATCGCTAGGTGGCAGCAAAATTCCGTCCATATACGTTATTTCAGTTTTCCATATTGGTGCAAAATGTGCAATCCTTTTAAATGTCGGTATTCGTTTAACACGTGCATGCTTGAACAGCTGCAACAAACATGTAAAATAAATGCTGTAAGAAACATTTATTGCAACATTTATTATATTTTGTTTACATGTGCAGACGGCATTAAGCATTAAAAGCCCAAGCAGGGAAATTGCCCACTAGTCTCAATCTTTTACTCATCCTCCGCTGAATTTTTACTCGTTTAACACATTCTAATCTTATTGAACACACAGATTCTCCAAAATGTACAAACTGTAATCAACTTTTCCCTGTCAAACACATACTGACAGAATGTACTTCATATGGTTAAACACGACATCAATACTGTTCCTTTCCTGACATTAAAAACATTTTCAGTCATACAGCCAGTCAAAATATATGAAATTTTATTAAAAATTAAAGAAGTTAACTTATATGATCAACTATGAAATCGGACGAATTGGCGAGCGCGCGGGCCCCATGCACCACGCTCACTCGCATGTAAACATTGGCGTACAGATTCGCCGACGTAAACATCACTCTAGAAATGTGTCGTTCGTGGAATATCGCACGGCATGTGGACGTAGGATCGGCATGTGTGGATATAGGTTACTAGCATTAAAAACGTTGTAGGACACTGTGCAAAGTCATATGGTGTGTGGGTATGCTCGTAAGTGAAGTTGTTAGTAACTAGGAAAGTTTAGCTACAGTGTGTTTTATAGATTGAGTCGTTACGAAGTCTCATCGAGCGGCGTCGCATTAAAGTATCGAAAGTAGCTGAGAGGTGAGTCTGTGTCTGTGTGTGTGTGCATGTGTGTCTGTGTGTGTCTGTCTGTCTGTCTGTCAAAATCCAGTGGAATAGGTTGTTCATTCTGACCTGATGTGCTGCTGAAAGTCACGTATTCAGAGTCACGTGACTTCTTTAAAATTTGAGAAATTAATGATAATATCTTGCAAACGGTGCAAGATAGAGACATAGTTGCAATAGAACACTAATAGGTAATGACATATGTGGCCTATCGAATGGCACCATTGCCAACGCCGTTGAACACCCTTGAAGGTCACTTTCGCTGTTTGAAACCTTTATAACTCCCATAGCTCGTGTAACATAGTGCGCATTTACTAACATTGTGCGTCGCGCTGTCCCTCTGCGGCAGCTGAGCTTCTTATTCAGTACTAAGTCAAGAGATTGGCTGCAAAGAACTCCCCAAAAATGATGTATTTTGTGTCGAGAAGGGACGTAAAACCTTCATCAATCAGTCAATCAATCATTGATTACTAGGCCACGTTGCATGCATAGCATAGATGCAGCCTTTTGTGACAGATGTGACACACACATAACATGGTCTGTGTGTCTGTCTGTCTGTCTGTGGGTTGGTTACACTGATGTGCTGTCCAGAAACAGCGGCACTGATCAAGATGCCACTTGAGGGGCTGCCTCGTTGGCCCAAGAAACCATGTATTAGATTGGGTTGGGATCCCACTCGAGGGGGCAATTTTGGGGGTTGTCCAGCCCATGGAAAAGCATTGGGAGTCTCGACTATGGTTTATACAGCCAAAAAGATTACTAAGTCCTTAGTAACGTTGCGGCAAAGGGGTCATTCCATCATCAATAACAGCATGCAGTGAAAATGATCGTTTGACTTGCGATGCAGCCTTTCATCAACATTCTTTGACCACTTTTGTAGTCGCTACTGATCAGTTTATTTATGTCACCCAATCTCTGAAGGATACGTAGAACAGCTGCTACTAATAATCGCATCTGTGACATTGCTTTTGTTATTGCCGCTGTTCAGTAATGTGGGGATAGTTCTTAGTAGATCTCCTTTTATGTCTGCAAGAAGAAATGTTGAGTCATATCATCCTGTACTTGCGATTCTTCACTCTGTGAATGACTCATCGTGCATCATCAACCATATAACAATAATAATAATAACAATCGTGCTTATTTACACTGCGAATGAGTAAGCTCGGTATATTGCAGATTCAGGCAACATTTTTATTCCCAATGATATGTTGTGTAACTTATGAAGTGCTCAATGTTTGCTGTTTTTTTACAATTTTTGTGTACTTTCTGAATCATTAATAATGACGGTGATGATGATAATGTTGATAATCATAACAGCAACATAAGATGAGAGTGGTGCTGTTGTTGCATTTTGTAGTTATATGAATTTCTATGAGCAATACTCGGAGTTTGACGCATTCATAACGTCGCCCGAGCCGTCAAATCCATGGACCTCGGATAACGTGGAGTTCTGGGAACAGGAGCTAACCACGTCTGTATTAGTTACAGTTTATCTGCATCACGATCCAGAAAAAAAACATATTGTTGCCAGTGTATGACATATTGCATAAAAACGTTTAGAAGTATCTGCGGAAATACGAATGGTAGACAGAAACTAAACTGCATCTCATGCTAGAAGAAAGCTCTCATTCGAGATCACACCAACCACTCTAGTTTAATATCATTTGCCAGAGGCCACCAGCAGTAGCACGGCCTTTGACCACAACGTGCATGCTAACCCTAACCATAGGTCCCCTACCCTAGCAGTGAACTTTGAACTGTGACCTTCACCTGTTGAACTTGACCAGATTGGGTCATGGTGAACCACCGTGCCAAATATTGCAAATATCTAGGTCACAGATCATTTCATTCTAAAGTTATTATGTAAAGCGTTCAGTCATGGCTGGCTGTCTGTCTGTCTGTTTGTCCACGCTCTGAGAGGAAAACTGCTTGAGCTATCAACACCAAACTTGGTGCATGTATACTCTATGGCAGTTGCTCAGCATGCATTGACCCATAGGTCAAAAGGTCAAAGGTCAAGGTCACACGGTTATGAAAACCATCACAGCACACGGTTGCTATTGAACATGGCTTATATTCCGCATCCCAATACGCCGCTGTGCTACCTGCGGCCGTTGCCATCATGGGTCTGCATGTCGATACGACTGCCTGTTTTCTAGTTTCATTCTGAAGTTATTGTGTCAACACACACACACACACACACACACACACACACACACACACACACACACACACACACACACACACACACACACACAGGTCGCACGAGCAGGAACACCAGACTAGTCTGAAAGATGATTAACTTTGTTGTTTTCAATATTTCCTACAGTTCTGAGTCTGTTATCATAAAATTTGCAGTATCCTGATGCCTGTAGCTACTAGGCATGTCAATAATTTGCACCTCACCGTAGTTTGAGAATTTAATAACATGCACAGAAATTATGCCATCTCTCTGTCACAGATGTGTCTGTGTAGATGTCATATTTAAGTAGATCAGTAATTTCTACCAAATGCAGGCATGTCTTTCGGGCTTTGCAGAGGCATGAGCTCAGAGAGAGTGCCTTCTTGTATTAACACTAGAAATGCGTGGCAAAGCCCAGCGTGTAACCCGGGGGTTACTGGACCAAAGTTCACCAAATTTTTATCAGACGTAGGTGAGTCATCGACGGTGTAAACGCGTACAACATATTGCGATTTTGCCATCCGTTGTGGAATGCCAGTGCACAGAATGAAGCTGGGGTATGGCAGTTATCGGCAATTAGCGCCAAAAATCGGTTACCATAGCAACGTTTTATGAGCGATCACGGAAAGATGTTTGGATTGATCTGGTGAAGATCTGTTCAGTACATTCTGAGATAATTGGTCTCCAAGGAGACTGTTAAATAAAAAAAGAAAGTTAAATAGGCACATCTTACAGTTCTTCGGCATGCTAGAGGCAGGCCGGGCGGGCTTAAATGAAATAACAATGTGTGTGTATAAAATTGTACAGTGATGGATATAGAAGAAGTTAGATGGAGGAGATAACCGAGGAAGATGCAGTGGGATATAGCACTAAGGAGAATAATAAGAAAAGTGCTGGTCTGTTCCGAGAATGCACAAGTTTTAGTGTGGATGTAGGAGGTTTTGAACGGATGGAAGAAGAAAAGTATATGGTTAACCACGGTTTACTGAGTGAAATTGCTGTTGAACTGCAGTTATGTGTGTGTGTGTGTGTGTCGTGGATGACAGGAAAGACATTCCACAGCGCCGTGTGAAGCGATGGAGCTTCAACGTGCGTGAACTGCTCAAAGATGCTGCTGGCCGCGAACACTTCAGACGATTCCTGGAGAAAGAGTTCAGCGCGGAAAACCTCAAGTCAGTCACGCGGCCGAGTTGTCGTAACTGTTACTTATTATCCGCGTCGACGGCAGTCGCGGGGGTTGTGTCTTCACCGTCGTTTGTCTGTCTGTCTGTTTATCCACACGATATCTCAGAAAAAATGCTGCAGCTAGGATCACCAAACTTGACACGGTAATGGTCCACCATGAGTCCAGGAAACTTACTTATTTTGGGGTCTTAGTGTTAAAGGTCAAGGTCTCGCTTTTTCTAGTGGTAGTTATACTAATGGGTGGATCGTTGGACTTGCGATCAACACGTCTTGGGTTCAAATCCTACTCAGGGCACAAGCTGCGTAACAACCATGGGCACAAAGCAATATAACTTGATGCCGGCCAAGCGGCGGTGATGCTCTGCGACTGGGAAGGTAATCGGCCTGGCAGAAAGTAATGGCAGCGTACTGCTGGGTGGATGACTTACAGTCACCTGCGGACTGACTGCCTGTACACCGGGATCAGCTCCGGGCCCAACGCTCGGTAACGAGTATGGGAAGCATTTACCTTTTTTAAAGTTATATTAAGGCTGATGAGCAGAATGCAGGGCCTTGCAATGACTGTCATTGTGACTGTGTGACAAAAGACAAACAATGTTCTGCATTGGCAGCAGCTGCCTTCAGATGGAGCTGACATCACTGCTGTTAAATGGCTGATGGCACGTGGTTTGTAAAAGGAAAAGGAAAGGAAGCGTATTTATATAGCGCCTTTTATATACTATGTATATCTCAAAGCGCTCAGGCATGGATCACACAGTTTTACCTACAAATACACTATG
>Ga0209780_1001365_pt1 | contig 15887 bp, 13 predicted proteins | sample WorMetexBAHAMAS2_FD_187384 | JGI IMG/M metagenome (GOLD analysis project Ga0209780, IMG submission 187384) | Marine gutless worms symbiont microbial communities from Max Planck institute for Marine Microbiology, Germany - Inanidrilus exumae... | ecosystem: Host-associated > Annelida > Digestive... | reverse complement strand
TTCTAGCCACACCTGGATCCGCCCCTGAATGCTGATTGACCATGCAATAAATATCTTGTTTATACGTCAAAGTTAATTAATGCAACTTTGTCGTGCGCGATAAAGTTGCGCGACAAAATCGCAGTTGTGACATCAGTCAGTATTTAAGTAACGTGATAAATCTTCACCAGTTAACTTCGCACAGCACGACATCATGACGTACAAAATGGAGATCGTATGGTGATGATGACCGTATATAGATTACAGTGACGTCACTTCTCCCTATCTATACAGCAACGCTTCTAGCTGGATGAAATGCTACAGGGACTAACGTGACAGTGTGAATTAATTTGATTGATGGTTTTAAAGATGACGGTAATCAATTATGCCATCCAGTGTGCTGCCTTAGCTTCACACGCTCGATGATTCCCGTTGGCTGCAGCACAACGAACGCAGTGAGCCAGTGATTTAATTCTGTGTACGCAGTGACCGTCATTCTTCTACTGGCGGCTAAGGTTTCCGCGTGCAGCGCGTACCAAGCCAGACAGTAGGCCCCCTAGTCACAGTATCGACTTCTTCAACATGCGCACTGCAGAAACTACATGTTGACGCATAAAAACTGCAGCCATTGGCCACCGTGAGTCGGAAAAGGTGCCACTAGTCACTCTTGCCCATATAACTTTGCGAGATGTCGACCGATTTTCAAAACTCTTTCACCCTGGTACTCGAGGGTTAATTACTCTTGAAGGTTGCGGGAGCCCTACCTATCCAATATCCGACGTATGCGAATTCAAGTGTCACGCCGTGATTATGCCCGCGAAATGATTATCGTACTATATTAGTAATATACTAACTAGCAATAATTATCAATTATATGAAATGCTTCAGTGTTGTACAGTACTTTTTTAAAATTTAATTTTTTTTTTAATTTCTGCCCAGAAAATGTTTCAATTTTTGAGCTCAAAAAGGCGAGTTTTAAATTTGCATACAGACAATGGAAAATATTTGACAGTCAAACATTTCGACAACAGTACTGTAGCTAACGTTTTCCAGCAATGGGCACTTATGCAGGCTGTGATGAAGCTGTAATTGGACGCGTGGTAGCCTGTAAGTGAGAGCTCAAGCAAAAAGTATGGGATCCACTGAATTTAACACCTGCCGATACTGGACAGTAAATTTGTCACAGTCATCATTACATTAAAGATGCCACCAAACCTTAGCCGTATCGCTACACGACCTTGTGTGAAATATTAGGCTTATTTAGTTTTCACACAGTGCCGGATTAAGGTGGGTGCTGTTGATGCTGCAGCATTAGGCCCATTCAAGAAATAGGCCCACGGCCACTGACGAGAAAAAGAAAAGTCTTTTTTAATTGTGATTTCTCTGGTTGGTACAGTTTCGAGTATTAGGCAGATCGTGAGCAGATAGACAAAGTCTACCTTTAGACGAAAACTCTGAAATATTCCGATTAACCGTTTTTGCAATCAACCGATCCGAAACCGACAAGATGGCATCCAACTGGCGCACCTCCAATAGTCCACGTATTGTGCAAAACTGCAAATCGCGGTTCATCAGTAAATACTTCAAACAGTTTTTGAAAAAGACTTACATAATTGATAGCAGCTGTATATAAAATGATTTATTCATGATGATTCTTCATATAGAAATTTAACTTTTTATGCCTAAATTCTGTCCCAGAACGACACACACGTTTTTGAAAGAATGGGTACGTCTAAAATTGTAATCTTTGCATAACCGAAGGCCGGTTACTCCTCACGCCTGCGGCGCTCGTAAAAAAAGCACCCGGTCGCGCAGTTTTCGATAAGTTCGTAAAAACGTTTAATTCATAAAATTCACCAGCGCGCTGCGCACGTTGCTTGTGCCGCCAGTGCGGTGGCCCCCCCGTGCCCTTTCTCAACCGCATGACTTTCTCGAAATCGGCAATTTTGCACCATTTTCCGAATTCTTACACATTGAGGGTCGACATTTTCCGGATTTTTTCCCGTTCAAGTATACGGATGACCCCTATGAACTATGAAAAATTTCATGGAAATCGGTCCGCACGTTTTTCTGAAATCCGGAACACAGACGGACACACAGACGCGGCAGCTTTATAGATTATTACCACCACATCGATTTTTTGTGTCAAAGCAGATTGGAAACAAAAATAACGCTGCGTGAAAAGCGTGATGAACCATACGTTTATTTTATTGAAACATGATGACAAAATACTAAACCTGGTACTGTATTTGATAAATGAGCCTTTGACTTTGTTAAGTGCCACAACAGAGCGTATTTTGTCATTGCGGGCCTACACAGAAATAAACTCAATATTCATCTATTAGATTCGGAATGTTTGCTATGGTTTTGTTTTTCATTTCTGGCTTCAAGATGCCCCACGGCCATGGAAGTGTTCCAATTTCATGCTCAGCAAGAAACTGGGTAACTGATCTTCCTTTATGACATGGAGCACCATCGTGCATGAATATGAGCTCCCCTGTACCAGAAAAACCTCTTCTACTGGCCCATTCATTCAGTTGAGGTAGAAGGCGCTTTTCCAGCATTGTTTTGTACTGCTCTTAGTTCATATTGCCTTGTCGTAGTCGTATGTAACCATGTTCAGTAAAGCCTGGTTTTATATATAAATCTTTATTCGCATAAAAATGCAGCATAAAATAGAGACAGAAAAAAAACAGAAAAGTAAGCTAGACCTTTTTTGTCTGTGGTGACAGTTAAGTGTCCAATGAACATACGCCACGATACATCAAAAAAATAGGCCCTTTTCTGGGCTGCAGCATCAGGCCCAATTTGGTCTTAATCCGGCCCTGTTTTCACTGCAACACTCTGTATTTTGCTGTGCGGTACAGCGTAGTGCAGCAGAAGACGCACTTGACGAAGAATTGAAATTAATGGCGTACTGCACCGCCGCTTAGAAGATACACAGGTCGTAGCATTTAGCTGAGGACGCGGGAGATCGCCAGAACATGTTCTGTCCATAATACGGACGCACCGCTGGCGACCGATTCATCATTCATTGTACGGTACAGCAGTGACAGAGGATTATCTGCACCGGTAGCTGCTGTGTCGCTCAAGACGCTCGATTAGCAGCAGCAACCAGTTACTTGGAGTTTAACGTCCCTTCTTAGGTCAGGGGTGAAGAGCTATTCCTACTCAATGAAGCAAGGCCAGCGATATACTAACCTCAACCCTGGCCGCCTTTTTGTTCAGCAGCCACCAAAAATGGGAAATGGATCGAGAGCTGCAACCAGACACTGCTTAAATGCATCGCTTGAAACATCCTTTTGCGCCTGTCACCTAGCAGTATAACTTGTTACCGGTCAATGGGCGGTGATTGTGCGGCTGAGAAAGTAACCGATATATGACCGATTTTACTACACAGGCCTTTTTCTATTGCTGGCAGGTATATTAGAGGCTGTTTAAAGTGTTCATGGCATAAATTATTGCTTTTGGACACAAAAAATGACGCTTATGGAAGCTATTTGTGCTGCTACTGTTGGTGCAGTTATGTATCATAGCCCAATCACTATGCTATAATATGGAGAACCTTTAGTACAAGAAGCGGCCTACAGACTGCCATAATGTAACTGCTCAGAACTAAAAAGACTAAACTTTTGATGTTTGTTCATTTCAACAATGAGAAATTACACAGGAAACTAGCACTTACAAGTTACAAGAGTGCAAAGCCCCATGCCCACAATGGTTTTGTGAATTGTAACCTTGACCTTTTGACCCGAAAATAAATGGGTTTCCAGGAATCACCATGGAACATTTCTACATCATGTTTGATGATCCTAGCTGCACTAGTTTTTGAGATTGTGCAGAAAGACAGACAGACATACAGACAGGTAAAAACCCTACTCAGAGTCCGACGACTGCCGTCCGCATGAGTAACGAGTAGCGTGTACTCACAGCTGCGTGACAATAGGCTACATTAAGTAAGCTCCGTAGCTTTATTGCAAATCTGAAGGGATTCTGTTACAACTGAACTGCACTTGTTAAATGCATCAAACATATCAAAACAACATTTTTCACTCCAGCAATTTAAATTTCTGGAATGTACATGCGACAAAATAACGAGCGACTGAAAATTCACTGTTTGTATTACTGCAACAAATGGCACCAGAAATTCAGTGCCGCGGCGCAATGATATATCGCTAGTGATCAACGCTCAAATTTTTATATCGCTAGTGATCAACGCTCAAATTTTTAGGTTTCACAGAAATACTTTAGAGCGCAATAATCTATGCATGTTATACTAGGTGAGGTCTTAACGAAAATGCCGCCAGTGAATATTTCTTTTACACAATAATGGTCACCAAATAACATTATCTTATCAGTTCAATTTATCTGCTAGTTCTGTTGATTGTTGACACTCCTCAGCTGCCTTCAATGAAAACTGTACTAACAATTAACTGATGAAAATAGTTAACGCCAGCATGCACAGCGCAGAAAACATGAGCACTACTTCATCGTCATCGCTACAACACTTATTTCGTATTTGACAGTATGGCTAAGTGGCTGCAACGTAACTGTATTGAACAATAAAAAACTAGTACTGGATGCAAAATCCTAACACTCAGACACCATTGCTAGTTCATCGCAGCAACTGTTCATCATAGAAGTTATTATTCACGCATCTCTCCTTCCTCATCTTCGTCCTCTACTCCCCGAATATACAGTACGTTGTTACACCTGACAAAAATATGCACAACACTTGAAACTTCATGTGCAATTCTGTTTTAATGCATCTTGAAGAAATCAAGGTGCTCCAAATCTCCTACTATTCCGTGAACGAGACGGTAAACTATTATCAATAACTTCAACAAATTACAGTGCATTGTTACAATATTTCACACTGTTAAATTTCAGTCAATTTTCCACACACTTGCTAAATTTTGCAATAAAATACAAATTCAGTATTTTGTAGCAATTTCCAAAATGGATAAATTCATATAATGGTGGTAAATATTCATGGAGAAACAGCCTAAAATGTAATATAAAGTGGTTGTAGCCTACAGAAAGACCTAGGCTAGCAGGCTCCCAGTGCTGCCTATGGAGAATGCATTGTGTACACAATGATGTTCATAAAGTGACAAAAACTCCCTCTCTTCTTTGTCACTTTATGAACATTTTACGGTTATTGTTAGTTTTAGCTTTACGATTAAAGTTAGTACGCAGCTGCGCTGCTTACCACAACATTATTAATTTTGGACACTTAACTGGACTGCATTTACCACTGCAATAACATCATGCTTAAAAAATACCAACCTAACAATAGTCATCGACTGTTTCTAAGCTGCCACTAATTGACACTTTAGTGGTTCATTATTAACTGCAAAAACTAATCACACTAGTAGCAAGATTCAGTACAAACATCAAGATAATCGAACTTTAGTCCTTCAATGAACAAGCATTTTCTTTCCGTTTGCAGCATACTCTAAATTTCGTTTGATTTTACTATTCTATGATCAAATATTCTGCTAATGCTGAGACGTCATTCACACAGATGTGCGGACAAGGACATTTTCGTCATTTTGGATGCTGTGTTCGTCTGCAGAAATACGGTCCGCGATTGTAGCTGTCCAACAACAGCCGTCCGTGGACGTCCGCAGAGCAGCACAGACAGTCGGCATCCAGTCTTAGCAGTGTACTCTGTTCCATCATGTACTAAAAAACTTCAGTGCAAAAGGAATGAGTGATGTTACGAGTTATATAGATTATGCCTATATAGAATGGTTAGTTGATTCCAAAATCGAAACTGCATGAAATCAACGTTCATTAAGCACGCTCACTACGTGCAAATTACGACCATAGAAGGAACGCCGGCCGTCTGCATCTGCTACTACTCGCAAGGTTGCATCTGCGGACGTGCAAAAAGCATTGCGGATGCATCTGCACATCTCTGGTCATTCATTACCCCCTACACCGGTAACACAACATAAAGAAAATGTGCGTTAAAACTGCAATAATTGCATGATTAAAGCAATTAACCGTGCGATTAACATAATTAAAAAATTAATATCCCAACAGCCATAATTATACGTTTACGTTACTGTCACTCTCATAATGAGATTCACTGCATTAGTTTCTACAACAAACAGAACTATTGCAACAAAAATTTCAGTTATACCTGATAAGTACCTCACCAAGATTGCCTGAAAGTGCTCCATCGATGTACTCTTCAGTGTTTGCTAACTGTACAAAAATAACAAATAACACGAGATGTAGATGCAACCTAACGTTGCATGACTGGTTTAGCATTCCTATAAAATACTACTACTGGTATGATATAGCCTATCAGAATTAGTTCACAAGCTGTTGCTTCAGTAGTAAACAACACTATACCAGCAAGGAGACGTATTTATGCAGCATTTTTAAAACAGACAGCATATTCCTTATGAAAGTGACAACAAGAACAACAGAGACGATTTTCCTATCCATCGGACAACACTGTCATATGACCTTGACCAAGAAGGTATGCAAGATCTAGGTCTATTTTGGGTCCAAAATCTAAGGCTATTGGGTCAGATATGGTCGGTTTTCAAAGTTGCTTAAGATATTATGATTTTAAACATCATTTCTGACTACTGATCGATTGAATGACGATTTTCCTATCCAATTAAAACAACATGGTACTACTGAAGAAACTAAACCTAATACAACAACAGTAAGCATGCACTGATCCCAAAAAATACTCATAATATAAAGTAAACAAAAAACTAAACCATCTTTTTTGTTCACTTTGTGTGAAATATGGCCCAGAAATGCATCAAATTACCGAACTGAGTTTAACATGAAAATGTATCACACAATAACTCTCTACAAAATGTAGTTCACCAAACGACATTATACCTGTAAGTTCATATATCCGTCCACAGAGACCAAATAACCCTTGTACTCCATTCCCCATTTTAGCTTCACCATTACTGGTTTGCCTGTCAAGCCATTTAGAAATGGCTTTGGATTCAGTGGCATTGCCTACAACAAGATATCAAACAATTACAACTAGAGATGTCGCAAAATTTGATGGTTGTAATGCAATGGCCGCCGAATGTTGCATCACAATAAGCAAACATATCTCAGCAGTTTCATGGTCAGAGGTCATGGAAAGTAGGTCACCTTGAAGGGGACACATTGTAGACTGATACTAGCATTTTGGTTTGTCGATGCATAGTTTCGTTCCTGATATATGCAGTGCTGAGTGACGAAGTCGCAAAAAAACCTGTTGGCCAAAAGGCTGGGTGTGAAATTTATTTGGGGTGTATTTTCCCAAAATTTTTACGGTGGATAGTAAGCCCCTTAAGCCCTCTAACATGTGGCAAAATTTTGTTGGCCTGTGTTCAGTGGCCTTTGTGCGGGAAGCCCGGCAATGACGGAAAATGCTGAAGGGTGGGTCACAATGCACCAAAGGATCTCAGCCGTTTCTGGGTCAAAGGTCACAAAAAGTAGGTAACCTTTTAGGGGACACATTTTAGATTGACACTAGTATTTTTGTTTCTCGATGAGACATTTCATTCCGGAGTTATGCGGTGTCGAGTGAGGAAGTCGCAAAAAAGGAGGTCAAAATTTCAACGTAGGCTGGGGCCGAATTTTTTGGAGATACGACAGGCATTCTAACAGAACTGCAGGACCTGCAGAAAATGTACTATTTCACTCTGTGTGTACTTATCTACAATTCTGTTGTCTTCTCTCAGTGTCTTGCAGTTCCATTCCTGTTAAAACTACACAGTGGTGAATGGTTTCTACAAGCCAGACTGCAGTTCTGGTGGAGTGTCCTGCAGTGTCTTCCACTCATCCTGTTGTTCTTTTACAGCATCCTGTGGTGGCCTGAGAGCGGTGTCTTTATATACTACATGGGCCCTATCAATGCCATCAGCCTTATCAGCCCATTGATTGTGGGTGTACGTCACTGACCAGCTAGCTACCGGGACTCAATGAGGATAAACTGCTGAAAAATATCAGTCATTAAGTGACTGCATGATAGTTTTGAATGTCTACATTTAACTTAACCAGCTGTTATAGTAAAAGCCCTATTGGGGTTACAAGTGCAGGCATTCTATCGGCACTCTCCACATTCCAGTTGTGTTATCATTTATATGCTGTGCTAGAAAAAATTGTGTTGGCTAAGCAAGAAGGTGGTCAATTCAATGCCAAATGAAATGTACACCAACAAATGCAAGGTGGATATTTGCACAAGTAATATAAAAGTATTTCTTTTTGCTGATGATGCAAAGATGTCCTGTCATATTAAAGACATTGTAGACACAGACAGGTCAGATCGGGTACTGTGGCACCATGCCTTGTAAGCACTGGTAGACCATGACTCCCAATTTATACTGGAGTTGTTGAGGGACGTCCAACCAGTGTAGTTCAGAGTGAAGCAGACACGTCAAGCCGCGGTCAAACTTCCGGGTGCCATTGACGACACGAGCTGCCGCATTCATCACGCGCTGCAGTCTGTCAGTAATGTTCTTTGGAGACTCGGCCAACACGGCGTTACAACCATTGACACGAGATGCGATGAAAGCGCAAACAACTGTATTTGCAGACTCAATGTCAAGCGATCGTCGGACTCTCCGCAACTGATAAAGCCAGTAGAAGCACGATGAAACTGAAACAGACATATGCTTCTCTGGATTGAGATCCGACAAAATGGTGACACCAAGCAGGCGCACGTAATTGCTGGCTGTGATGACTTAGTCTCCTAGCTGTAGCGTATTATCCTTCGAAGGACGTTGCTACTTACTTATCCAGATCCAGATTGGTGGCCCACTGCTACCAAGTGAAGAAGAACCGTTACGTATGTGTCGCGCGGTATATATAAGACTAAATAAATAAATCATCGACTGTGTAAACAAAACGTGCATATGCTAATGGTGTTATCGTTGAAACTTCCAGTATAGCACAAGTTAACCGTGTGCCCATGTATCATGCATGTGTTCAAACCGGTGAAACCGCTTTTATCGCTCACAAAGCAAAATTGTAAGAAAACGAGTTCAACAAATCGTCCCTTGCACAAAAGCACATAAGAATTCATCGATACTCTATGAAAGCAAAATATATGCGTACCGACATGCTGATGCTTATGTTAACGTGACAATTTCTACGAAAAATATACACCGTGAAAACAAAAGTTCTCAAACATCTACAAAGCAAAGAATAGTATTTTGTATTACATGTTCAGTAATGAACTGTAAGTAAGTAAATACAGCTACCGGTATGTGACGAATCGTGATTCATGAAAGTGGTGATACTTCGTTCATAAAGGCATAACAGGTTACACTGCATAAATAAATACGTTTATGTATGCTGCAGTCATAGTCAGAAATACAATCAACCACGGATTTCGACAAGACTGACATGTTAACATTAAAACACACTAGTAGGCCTACCAGTGAACTATACCGGCAATTAACTAATTGAATTTCACAATTCACATAATAATTCCGACTGCAGTTTTCCTTCATTAAACAGAATCAAATACGTCCATGTGGCGGTTAATGGCAGCTCTAAAGTACTGTAACAGATGCGTGTTTTTCACCAAAGCGTGTATCAACTATTTGTTTCGCCACGGTCAGCAGACTCAGCACTTGCTGATTTCTTGTATACTTCAACTGCGTGAGCATATCCTCCTGCATGGGCGTGGCCAGAGTGTTCCTGGGGTCCAAGGCCAGCTAGACCCCAATCCAGGAATATATTTTCTATCAAGATGGAATAGTATTCCATCTCGATATTTGAAGCTGTTTTAAATTTCTGTTGCAGACTGCAGCAGAAATTTAAATTCAATCTGGGACAGTCAACAAACTATGACAAATGACAGGATAACCATCTCCAGACTCCAGTCAAAAAATGACAAAAATCCTGGCTATGCCAATGCATATCCCATATTTCACGATAAAATGCCTAAAATTGAAATGAACTGAGACACGGACTTCGACGCCCAGCGTTGACGTGGATGCCTTCGCCTCTTCGACGGCTGACCGGTCACCTTAACCTCCGAAATGTAATCCGGTCAATCAGTCGGGGCTACTAGCCGTAGCCGGGCTAGTGAACATTCCCTGTAAGTTTCATCGAGGCGGCTAAAGCTGTTCACGAGATATCGTGGTAACCATGCAGATCCGACGATGCAGATGGAAGGACAAACGTGGCGGACTGACAGCCCGAAAAACAATGCCTTCACCGACAGTTGGGCGGCAGGCAGGAAAAGATCATTTGATAAATGATTATACAAAATTGCACCTGCCAACAACATCCCGTCAGTCTTTGAGCAGTTGCTGTCAGAGAATTACCATAATGCTGGTTGGTTGGAGTTTAAAGGCGTTTTCAACGCAATGCAGGTCATATCATGCGTTTGGTAGAACTATATATTATTACTGGCCCGCCCAATGGGCCAGTAGTGTTTAGCTCGCTGGCGTCTGTAACACTGCCAACGGGCGGGCGGACTGCGCAGGCGGTCGAGCGGCCGACACTCCACGGCGGGCCAGTCGTGTTACGTCCCGTTAGGGCGACATCTTGTAAATACTAAAATTTAATAAGTATTAATACTTGGGGTAAGATAACTGAAAGAGAAAATATAACAATAACAGTAGATTTAGTTTAAATATGCAAATTGAAATTAGGTAAATTATTCAATTGAAAAAATATAACTTGTGTCAAATTTCTTTTTTTGGAAATTGCAGTTGATGAAATAGACTGACTTTTAAAAATAAAATTTAGACAATTACCAGAAAACGTTCTAACGGAAATTAAAATAACCAATGCATACATGGCCATATAATTTAACATTTAACAACAGAAATTGTGAATGGAAGCTAGAGTAAGAAAAACACTACAATCTACGCAGACACTAACAGTAACACCGTTACCCGCAAATTATTTAAAACAAAAAAGTGTCTTACAGAGATGTCTTTCACAGACGACAACAAGGTTTACTAGCAATTACAACACATTTAAAAATACATTTGCACTTAACAATCCTACAATTAGGCCTACAGTATTCACGATGCTATGTTTCGCAATACAGTCAAAACACAGCCAAATAAAAATCTCGTACAAAACTCTCAACTTGCCATCACTCCTCATTCTTAAACACAAAAACATAACCTACTAACGTGTAACAATAATATACACAACACCAGCAAAGCCAGCTATACAAAGTAGTAAAAAAGTATGCACATTCAACGTCTTGCATAAATAACCGACACAAAAATGAATTGGATTCAGTTGTAGTGCACAAGAGAACTTTTTTGAATGATCTATCCATAAAAGGACAATTTTTTTTAAAATGCAGGACTACAATTCTAAAACCTCTATCCCCAGTGATAAAATGTTTCACTTATCAGTTCATGACAAATAGAATTTGTTTCTGTATCCAATAAATTACTCAAGCAAAAACACATACAAAGACGTTAATGCTAATGCTGATAGTTATTTTGTAAATGCAGTCCAGTATGGATACTAATTAAATGTCTTTTAACTTAAATCGTACACTGTTGTATGCAAAGGCTCTGATCAGTCTGATTTGTACACATCAAAAGTAGGACTTGTAGAGAACAAACGAGCAATTTTGGCTTGATGCCATTTCTGATGCGAACAACGATTTATGAAAGCAACTTTGTGATAGCACAGTAATGAGACCTCTAGACAAAAGCTATTAGTTACTGACTGCCACCGTTGCATCAATATACCAAATAGTAAAAGTCAGCGTCTACAGTGATAATTATTCCACTGGAAGCTATGCTTCCACCAAATATTGGATTTACTCTATGGGGCAATTTGGCGGTGTTCACGCGTTCGGCTATAACTCTGCCGAGCCTGAAAGTGAACAGATTTGGATGAAACCTGGAGCACTCTGGGTTTGCCCTGGCAGATTTTGGGCACGATCCGAACAGTAGCAACAGCTTGAGAGGCAGCCGACTTTTTTGTCCGGTAAATAATGCATCATGGCAAATGGCAAAATTTTAAAACAGCCACATGACCATAACCACGCCCATTTTGTGGGTGATATGTCATCCTGTTCCTACGATCGATATAGGTGACCCGTGCACAAAATTTGATGACTTTACGTTCAATCGTTCCAGTGAGAGATACGATTGGAGTCCCCAAAATTTTTACCTTATCAAGGACGGTTTGTCGTCCGTAGGCTGTGACTTGCACATTCAACCTGTACATCAAATCTGAAGTCTTTGCAATCACCAATTACGAAGATGTATAAGGTAATGCAAAATGTACAAATTGAGGTGGTTTAAGGTGGTTAGGGGTCACCCAAGGCCATCAGCAACATAACCATTCTATAGAGCACATACAACTTCCTATCGGCGTTTTCTGAAGGGGTGGATCACTTTCAGCACAAACTTTAGGTAAATGGGGACTTCATCTGCAATATATCTATGAACCATTACATAGGGGAATGATGTAGCAGAAAGAAACTCTGTAGCAGACTTCTTTCGACAGAAGTTGAATTTTACTGGCAAAAACAGCAAAATCACATTTTGTGCCACCCTTTGGAGAACTTAGGGTAATGTACACAGTTCATGTACAGCTCGTTGAGCTATCACGAGGAGTTGTTTGCATGATCCTAGGTTTAGCCATTTTGACACAATACTGGCGTGTGACGGACGGACACACGATGACGGGTAATATCCACGCTAGCATCGCGAAGGTAAAAATCATAAAATCGAAACGCATTTGTACAACACATCTATGATCGGAATTTAGTAAAACAGAAATTATAATAAACCTACAGCCAACTAGAGAACCAGTAGCTATCTAATCTACCTGATGACTCTTGTAATAAACATCAGTTTATTAACCATATTCACGATCATCGTATACAGAATAGATACATTTTTGCTAATAATTCATCATTTTTACAGTGGCTGCATCAGTAACACAACATAATAAATAACGCACCTTAATCGGAAACATTGCATAACACAGCACTGAACAATGTACATTGTTTCTCAACTGAAGTGATGCCAAAAATTCAAATTTACTTAAATAAAACATAACTCGACCTAAACATATATTATTTTAATGACAATAATTATCATTTATTTAATGATGACTGTACAAGTTTAAACAAAATATATAGAATATTCTGTGATGTACAAGTTTAAAAACTAGCAGTCTGACAATCAAGTTGTCAGTATAGGAAATGTCTAATCAGTTGCACATTTTTCAACACATCATATCTTTGGAACCATCGAAGCTAAAATGATGTGGGTTTCACTACAATGTTCAGAAAATCTCTATGATAAGAGGTAATTATACACATTCACGAATTTGTTACATTTTTGTAAAATACGCAAATAACTACTATGTCATAAGTGACATAAAATGTGTAAACATGCATCCTCTTACCACAGCCGACAGAGCATTAATCTTAGCTTTGTGAGTTGAAAATGTTGATAGAATGTTACTTGAATTTCCAAACAATGGAGAATACAAACATTGTATTACTGGGTGCAAAAAATGATCAAGCTGGCAGTGACGCTGATCACTTGAATGGCGCGTTATGCGTTTGCTGTGACATGATCAGACAGGACGTGATTGTCAGTGTCATTGACCAGTGGTCAAAACATGTTATGATGGTCATACAGGCACAAAACAGTGATATGAAGCATAGACTGGAGTAACAGAAAGGCTAATGAACAGTTACACTGTTAGTAATTTGTTGTTTTTGATTTCCTCACATAAACTGAACTTTGGAAATGACATTTTGTAGGCATAATAATATCGAGCTAATTTACAAAGAATATTTAACCACGGGGTAAAAATGACATCCAAGTTATTGTTCCAACGTCGTCTCCAGACATTCTAGTAATAACAGCATGATTCTATTTTGAACGGTTCCAAAGATATGGTCTGTTGAAAAATGTGCATCTTTTCTGGCCCACCCTATGTATTGGAAACTGAAGCTTTTAAGATCTACTTTTTAAACTTACATCACTACATACAATTGCTTTATAACTAAGCAGTATATTTTGCCAAAACTTGTACAGCTCATGTTAAATAAATAGTAGTTAGTGTAGTTAAAATGACATGTCTGTGTTGGTTATGTGGTATTCAAATGGATTTGAACTTCAGCATCACACTAGCTCCTAAGAGCATAATTATGTAGCTGCCAACATATCAACTATTACTGTTAGCAGAGTTAAATCATTGTGAGATGGTTTTAAAAAAGACATGTGTAAAGTTTTGGTCCATCCTGATGGGACGTACAGGTCCATAACACATGGAGAAGGAATGTCTTGAAAAAAATCACTTACAAAATGGTTGGTGTAGGTATATGCTTTAGTGGTATCACAAAATCTTGAACAAAAGTTGAATAATGAAAACTAAAATAAAATTTATTCAGTTTCAGTTGTTAATTTTTCCATTTCGTTGTGATTTTTATAATTTTTCCGTTTCCCTTATCGTTAACGGAATGAGTTTCTATCCGTTAACGGAATGAATCCGTTTCCGTTAACTTAAATCACACTGCCTGACATTGTCAAGTAGAGACATGTCATGTTTGGTTGTTTATAAAGTTAGTACAAAATTCTAAATTAATTTCATGAAGACGCAGGCATCACTTGACCACTAATACCAAAGTCAGGCCCCATTTTGAAGGGAAAATTGAAGTTCATGTGTATAGTATGCATCCATACTTTCAGTTGTTACCCTGCAATTAGTATGTCATTAACTGCCTAGCTGCCACGGTCATGGCACTGCGATTTATAACCATGACTGAGGCAATTCCATTATCGGTCCCCTGTCAGACTGTTATTAAACAAGGTCATCTGTGAGACAGGCACTGACACCAACATGCAAGTCTTGTTATTATTACATCTAGAATGCCAAGTGGGCCTTAGCAGCAGCAATAACTTAACTGTGCAAGCTGCCAGCCAGAAACTAAGCCAGTACTGCAAGTGAACATTCATGGTGAACTCTGACCTCGTTTATAATAACCAGAAAATTAGCGGCTTTACTAGTTTTTGTGAATAATATGCACCCAGTCAGTGAAAGGGGGAAATAATGGTCAAAACTGAACGTATTATACTCCAGGTTTTTATGATACAGATGTATACATTATTACGCGAAATCATCACAACCACTTGACTTCCAGTTGTTGCTACTGAGTTCTGCAGTTTCCTGTACTCAGCCTACATTACAGTTCTATTCATATAAACTGCACTACTCTGAGACGTAAAAAACTATGTAGCCAAACGGAATGATAACAACGCTGATTATACTTCTGTAGTGAATGCAAACGTGACTTCATGCTTGTAAAGTGATCCTGCAGTCAAGATACTGTCTGGAAAGTTGGACTGCAACAGTAAACACCAACAACGAACAACGCAATAATTCTGCATATAGTAACATTTAAACTTCAGCACAGTTCTGACAACACAGAAACCCCATATCAATTACAGTCTCCGTCATTCCGTAAAAGATGACATCTCACCAGAAATCTATAGAAATAAGTTCTTTGAGGTCTGTGAACATTACAGAAATTCTTGTCTTACAATAATGGCTCTAGGATGGGACCAAGTAGTGGTAACTGGTAGTTGATGGAACTGTTACTAAAACGACCAGACTGCATCTTCATAATTAAATTACATGCAGTTTTGCTTGCAATGATCCGTATTCGTCACAGTAAAGAAACTATATAATTTTCTCTGACTCAATGTCAAGACTGATTCAAACTCAAAACAGACCTTGTGCAGAATCTGTATCTAATAATCGGACTGTCCCGATGTCACGCCACACACGTGGCTTACGTGCAGGGACAGACGGTCGGGCGCAGCAGGCACAGGTGGCAACTGGTGAGCACAGATCGCCTGCGGGCTGGAATAGACGGCTCAGGCGGCGGTGGGGGCGTGGCTTACGAGGACGGACAGACA
>Ga0209780_1001364_pt1 | contig 15887 bp, 11 predicted proteins | sample WorMetexBAHAMAS2_FD_187384 | JGI IMG/M metagenome (GOLD analysis project Ga0209780, IMG submission 187384) | Marine gutless worms symbiont microbial communities from Max Planck institute for Marine Microbiology, Germany - Inanidrilus exumae... | ecosystem: Host-associated > Annelida > Digestive... | reverse complement strand
GTGACAACGGTTTGACCAATCGCCACGAAATTTGGCATGGTGACGCAATTCGGCACTTATGATGCGTCCCACAGTTAGAACTTTGTAATTTCAAACATCTGACATGGCGGCCGCCGCCATTTTGAAAAATCGAAAAATCACCATATCTCGGCCACAGTTTCAACAAAATTTGGCACGATGACGCAGTTCAGCCCTCGTGACCGTTTGGTCCGTTACAAATTTGAGATCTAAAGAAGTCCAAGATGCCGGCGGCCGGCATCTTGAAAAATCGAAAAATGTAGTATTAATGGACATTATTAATAGCCTGCTCAAAACTGGTAATAAAACCGCAAATATAAATGTAAAAACTGCAGTTTATACACACTGTTAACAGCGACGGATCGAAAACCGCAAAAATCATAAGAAGGCAATGTAAACCACACTAACATAGACATTCAGGCTGTGTTAGTGTGGTTAACATTGCCTTTTTATGACTTTTGCGGTTTTCGATCCGTCGCCGTTAACAGTGTGTATAAATTGCAGTTTTTTACATTTATTTAATATTTTCTATTTAGCTTATTTAGCTTACTGCAAGTACTCTAACTTGCAGAAATCATTTTCTTCATGTAAAATTTAAGACACACACTAGAATTTAGTTGATTGGTACTGTGTTTTCGGTAGATACATTTTAACATTTTCAGAGAATGTGAGTTGTGGTTGATCATGCAATTATGTGCATTTACAGACCTTGTTATCATTCGATAACAATTATTTTATGGATGTGGTTGATGATGGACTTCAGTGTATTTCCATGCAGAATGTGAAGGATCTGCTGGAGAGAAATTATGCTTATTTGTCTGGTATGTGGTTATTTTCAGATTTGCGGTAATAGTGGTAATTCTTTTCAGCAGTATGGTACACCAAAGTGATGTCAACACTGTCAACAGATTATATTTATATGCTTGCATAGTACTTCTGGTTATAAATCACTGTCTAATTTTGTTACGGAATTCTTATATAAGTCTTCTGGCAGAAAATTTGTTTAATTCCCACAGGTTTTTAATCAGATTTTTATCTTCAGATCTCAACATTTCATTTCACATACTGGTTATTATTGTTGCACTCGAAGTAACTAGTGTGATGAAGTTATGATGTCATAAAGCAATGAAATAAGTATTCCTGTTTTATTGGTACAGGAAGTGTAAAAATTGTCATGAAGCATGGGAGTTATAGTCCCAAAATAAGATGACATTTTCTTTTATTTAAGACAATGTTGATTTTGGCCTAGAAAATAATATGGTAATAACTAAACGCTAATTCAACAGCATAATAGGTGCAGATACATGTGGAGAAGTCCTGACTGGATAATGATAACAATTATTTCATGGATGTGGTTGATGATGGACTTCAGTGTATTTCTATGCAGAATGTGAAGGATCTGCTGGAGACAAATTATGTATATTTTTCTGGTATCCAGATTATAGACATCTAGATTGATTACATTCTTATGAGAAAACAGTGGTGGATTAGTGTGAATAATGCATGCAACCTACTAGGAACTCATTGTGACAGTGACCATAACCTTGAACCATGGAACTTGAAGACGTTTTCGTAGATGTCATGTCAGTAAGCTAGGTTGCAATGATATCAGACTGAATTATCAGGTTGAAGAGATTCAAAGCTGTTAATACCATGACACAGTTGAAAGAATCAGATGAATTGTGGACAAAATTAAACGATGCACGGAAAGAATTAGCTCGAGCCATAGCCAAGAAGAACAGAATGAAGAAGCAGCAGTGTTGGATTTATGGTAGTAGGTGTGAGGTAATAAAAAAGAAGAGGGTCGTGGACACGGACCACTGTGGTGGATGGACACAGATTTTTGGCGGTAATGCATCTGAGCAGGGAGACTTCTGGACCAGTTGTAAAACACAACTTTCACCTATGTTGCTGCATCTCACGCCCCTGTTGGGGGTGATTCCATCAGAATTTCATAGATAATCGTTAATGTCTTTTGCGTTTAAAAAACTACTGAGTCGCTGAACTATCGTGTAGGTAGCGTGGTCTGCGTGATCCTACGTGTAGCCATTTTGGTACAACTTGGCTTGTGACAGACAAACAGACGGACACGCGATAACAGCAAATATCTTGCAAACATAGCATCACACGGGCACAAATCACTCACATTCGAAGGCTTGCAGTAGAGAATGACCTTGAACGTGAATCAAGGTCATCTGAATTGCCTCAAGTAAAGAGGCCATATATCACTTTTTATTAGTGGTCTACATTAGTAACAACAACTCTGTCTGGCACCGTTTCCGAGATATTTCCACATCTACAGTGTACATGACTGGCTGTAATCTCAAGAAGTCCTTTGTTTAATTGTTTTCGAAACCATAGTTGAAATTACAAGCCATGTGCACTTTCCGATTAATGTGTAAACATATTGTAGATAATATGTGCTGTATTTCCCAAGTTATGTGAGACAGAAAACTTTCAAACAGCAAAAGTGACCTTCAAGGTCACTGGTGGTCACCGATAATGATGCCATTCGATAGTCCACATACAATTTCCTATTAATCTTCCATTACATCTATGTCTCTATCTTGCTCTGTTTCCGAGATATTAACACTTATTTCTCAAAATTTAAAGAGTGCATGACCCTGAACACATACCTTTCCGAGTTAATCTATCATGCATGCACCAGTACTTTTCTGTGTCAAACGGCACACGAAATTTGCAATGCATAGCTTTATTAAAAAGATATGATGCAGGGCAAAATATAAAAAACGAGTCACGTGACCTTAACCACTGACTACTGTTGGCGCTCCTGGACGTGTCGTATAGCGGCGCCCTACAAATTTTATGTTGATTGATTGATTGATTGATTGTAGTATGTCATCCCAAGGTTAGCATTTGGTATATTCTACCTGTGTACAAAGTTTGGCAACTCTTGCTTCAGCCGTTCCGGAGATATGATTGCGGGCGTTGAAATTGAAAATGTGTCACGTGACCGTGACCACACCCATTTGAGGGGTGGTTTGTCATGGAAAGCTAGGAGTTGATATAGTCTAATACCTATGTGCAAAATTTAGCCGAGATGTTTGGTGGGGGATGGTCTCAAAAATCTAGCTGTGCTCGCTGTCGACAGCCATAGCACGCCTTCATTGCTAGATTTTTGAGACTGTCCACCCACACGTTCGATTGTTGCCAAAGGCTGTAATGCCGTAGAGATCACATTATGGCCGCACTGAGAACGCTACTTAAGGTCGTCAATTTTGCTGAATGTACAGTAGTGCTGCAGCCAGGAAGTAAATGCTTGTTCATTATCTTGGATTATCTCGAGGTTTGTATTGAATCTTGCTATTGCTGTGACTAGTTTGCATTAAAAATATTAATGCCTTTAATTTTTTAAAATCACGATTAATTCCTTAACGCATTGATTCAACAGTCGTAGTAAAAATACCTGCTTTAGTACTCATAAGGTTTGTTCTGGTCGTTACCAGTAAGCTGAAACAGAAGCTGCTCAACTTAAATGAAGACTGAAAGTTGTAGTCCAGTATTTTTGAGAGAGATTGTACTTGTGATTGTTGTATGTTAACTGCAGGAGGCCGCAGCCCAAATGGTTCGTCAGTTGTAATATTTTCGAGTGTGATGAAAGATGCAGTCTATGCAGAAGTCTCTGATGACCAGCACCGCGCTCTGCTCCTCTACTTCTTTTCTCTGCTGATGTGAGATTGCAACTAATTTTTCAAAATAGTGAGAGAAAATTTAAACGCCATAGAGAAGTTTGGCAATGGTGAACCGACTGATGCTGGACAAATGCTTGCAGGTTTCAGCATAGAAAATAACGTGGTAGTAATTTGAACGAGCCTCACATCAAGGCCAACTCAGCCTGGGCATCCTCTGTGAATAGGTGCATTGAGTACTTGCAATGGTGTAATACACTGTTGGGAAAAAAAGCAAGTTCTGCATAACAGTAGACCCTGTTAGCAGCATGCCAGCAGAGCTGATTTTTTTGCCAGTTTTCCACAGCAAATTAGTCTCACAGTATCGTTAATTTGAGATTAACTTTCATTAATTAATGAGAGTTAATCTCCCATTAACGATAATGGGAGATTAATTTGCAGTGGAAAACTGGCCCTTACTCCCGTAAGTTAATGGCAGTTAATCTCTTATTAACGTTTATGATGGATCAATTTGCGTCACATCCAACTTTCAGCTCAAGATCCGACCCCTGATCCGTAAACAGAAGGCAGCCAAGCGACTGAACGTCAGAGCATGCAAGGACCCTGAGAAGCAGGATGGCTTGCAGAGGGCAATTTCTGAATCACAAGCATGTAACACTAGGCATCGTTGAATGCAGGAAGTAAACAGTTTTTGCACAGATAGCAGACCGCTTCAAGGCGAATACTGTATTGTGGCATTCCACACAATGCAGCATCTAGTTGTGTTTGTTTTTGTTTTTCAGTACTAAGTCAAGAGATTTGCTAGGAAGAACTTCTCCGAAATGACCTATTTTGAGTCGGGTGGGATGTAACACCATAAAACGTAACCTAATGCATCGCAGCATGCGTGGCTTCATTAAAGTTCAGCTGTAGGCCTTTGAGACATCTTAGTCAGAATGCCCACCCACACACGGGACTAACAGCCCTTTCCAGGTGAACTCCTTAGTCATGGTAAAAAAAGTCTCAGCCTTCCTGCTGTAAATCACTTACTGAGCTTGGTCTTTTTTATCCACTCAGTGAGTCCTAAGGGACAGGCACTGTTCTGTGATGTCATAGCTTGTAAAGGGATAAAAAGTTAAAAACACATTGCCTTGGCTGACACTGTCAGGTGGCGATGCCGTAATAAATGCAGTGCATGACAATAGCTGCAAATAATTGTGAGTCACAAAGCAGCAGTGTGTGACAATCGTGAAAGTTTATCAGAAGCTTAGTTGCAATCAGTTCGGCTATATGTTCTAACTCAGTAGATCAGGCAGTGATCTCTCAGCAAGGCGCCCACGGGCAACTCATGTATCTCAGAAACCATGCATCCAAATTTTGCCTACATGTTGCTTGTGGTCAAGACATTTTAAACATTGTAAATTTTCTTTTTACCGTTTGTAATTTATCATCGGATGTTATTTTCTCCTACCTTTTCACGACACTGAATAGTCTATACTGTGCTGATGTGCCTTTAAGAAACTATTCACTCACTCAGTGTGGCCGAGACTCGATCCTTCTGTGATGGCAGTGCAATACGTTATGTTATGTACTTCCAGTTTTGTGGATGACGTCATGTTTTCATACAATGGACGTAAATAGACCAGAATCGAAGATGACGCATATGTTTCATGTAGTTTGCCAAGTGGTGGACTGGCGGCGAAGTTTGCCTTTTTTGCAAAAAAAGGCCGTTTTCCATTCAACAAAAAATGCGTGTGTGTTTGTTTGGTTACAGCCGATATGAGACAGAGCCGACTGTTCTGGTATTAATTGACCGTCGTCATGGTAACTGGTCTTCTGTCAAGTCCATTCTACATGCTGTCGGTGTAAGCCACGTTGACATTTATTCTGTCTCCGTATCTCTGTGTGCACTTTAGAGGCCTCCATGCACACTTCGGTGAATCGTTTTTCGGTAAAGCAGTACTGGATTTGTCAGGTGGTTAGGGGGATTTGACCCTCGCAGGAGACAGCTGACCCCCTTACTGAAGACTAAGTAGAACAGTTAGGGGGTCGCATGTGAACCCCCATGGACTCCAGTCATGGGTTTCGGTACACTGTACCTGTGAACTTTTTCTACTCAGAGAGGCGAATCGTTAGTGCTGAACTAACCGTGATTGATTTAATTGCGATTTGGTTTTGCACATCACTAGACATCACTGTTGCAGTCAGTGTAACTGCCAGTTATGGACAGTGCACATGTTAAATGCTTTAGCTTCTGAGGGACTTTGTCCAGGTTGTTTACCAAACCCGTACCGATGCTTTGTTCCTGGACCCCAATGGGGAACTCAGACCTTGTGTTGTGTTGTAAAAAGGTAAAGGCTTCCCATAGTCGTTACTGAGCTTTGTGCCCAGAGCTGATCCCGGTGTAAAGGCAGTCAGCCCGCAGGTGACCCTGAACATTTTTTTGGGGGGTAATCTACCATGCATGCATTGCGCTAGAACTCTTCATTATAAATTGGCACAAGAAATTTAAAGCTCCTAGCTTTACTGATTCCAAAGATATGATTGGGGGACCAGACTTTTTTTTAAAATGGTCACGTAACTGACCATGCCCATAGGAGGTAGTTTGTCATTCTCTGGCTATCTCTGCCTATATATGAAATTTGACGACTCTAGCTTCAGCCATTCCATATATATGTTTGCGGGCCTCAGTATTGAAAATGGGTCATGCGAAGCTTACCACGCCCCTTTCAGGGATGGTTTGTCATCCATAGGCTAGGACTTGGTATAGCTTAGCTGTATACAAAATTTGTTGACTCTAGCTTCTGTTGTTCTGCAGTTATCATTCATGCTCCCAAAATATAAATTGTTTGCATATCTTGACAATGCCGCTTATAGGGATGATGATTTGTCGTTTATGGGTTAGGACCAGCTACGGTCAACCTATCTACCAAATTTGAAGTCTCTGTCTCCACACACTCCGAAGATATGAAAGGCGATACAAAATGTGGAAAATGGGTGGTTAGGGGTGGTTATGGGCCACTCAAGTTACGAGAAATAGTGCCGTTTGATAGAGTGCATATGATTTCTTAAATTAGCCTTCCATTGTAACTACATCTATCTTGCACCATTTCTAAGATATAGCGAGATATTGTCAAAAATTGCCAATTTTAATTTACCCCACATGTATTCGGTGCCCCCATTGGGGATGACCCATTGGAATTTCGCAGAGATCTGGCATCAGAAAACAAGAGTCTGTGGTTTATCGTACGGCATTGTTTCCATGATGCTACCTACTTTGAGCCGTATTGGGCCGGCAGACAGCACACGACGACAGCATACACCATGCTAGCATAGCATCGTGCAGTAAAAACCACATTATTTGTCATAAGTACTGGGTTAGACTGTTACCAATCGCAGCTTCGGTTATTACTCGTCCGCCTGCACATAGTGTAGGAGGGCCAGACTAGTAATGGTCGCGGGCGTCTGTCATCTGTCGACGTTGTAACGCAGCGCATATGCAACGTCACTCACCAGGGGGCAGCACGCAGTGTTCCAGTCGTGTTACATCCGTTAGGGCGACACCTGGTTAAATGTGAATAACTCGCAAAGAGCCTGTATTATGAGTAATCTTTTCTTGCCTGATGCATTTCTCTCTGTCTTAGTTCCATTAAAGTGTCCAGTAATTTTTAGACAGTTTTGTTGAGATTGTGAGGGAAAAGTGCACTTGTTAAAATTTACAGAGATGCTTGTCGTGTGTGTTTTTGTGTCAAGGATCTTAGCGTGCTGTATCACGTTGAGTCTGTAATTATTCTTCATTCGTCCGGTGCCTTTATGAACTTTTTAACGCAACAGCGATACAAGTTTCTGACCTATAATCAGTCACAAACGTCAAAGGTACATCAGTTAATCTTTGTGTTGGATTTGTGTGCTGTGTATTGTATGTCATCTCTCTGCTGTGTAGCAGTGTAAGACTGCCGACTGAGAAGTTGACCTTGGTGAAAGTTTTATAGTAGGCTTGTTGATTTAGCACGTTAACTAACATGCTAAGGAATTAATTGTGATTTTTTAGGTCGACTCCTACGAGTCGACCGAATACAGTGGGTCTCAAATGTTTGTCTGTACGTCAGTCCGTCCGTCCGTCCACAAAACGTTTCTTGCTTTCAAAGTAATTTGGTATGTAGGTAGAGGTCGACGAGTGATGTGTGACGGTATGCAGTATGACCCGATCCAAGGTCAAGATCACGAGCCCTTGAAAGTCGGAAATTCGGCCATTTTCAAAGGCTGTCTCCTTCCCCATTTATAATGTGGGTAGGCAAATGACCACGGATTCTTAAACAATACCTAGGATTTTTGATTATCGTCCTAGTTTTTGTGTCACATGACTTTGAAGTCGGCAGTAAGTAGGTGTCGACTGCCAGTCCCGTACCGAGTTAATTTATGTTAAAAATTAATGCCACTAAAATTTTTAATTGAAACTAGTCCACCGGTATAAGTATTCAATACAAATCTGAAGATAATCGAATTTTACTCTTTTAGTGAACAAGCATTTACTTCCGGTTGCAGCACTACTTTAAATGTTGTTTATTTTACTATTGTATGATGACAACTTTGCAACACGGCAAGTCTGAGCGGCCATTTACTTCAGCGCGATGCCTCACTGCTTTGTGCGTGGATGTTTGTTTTCGTCAAAGGCTAAGGGCGACAACCTTGACAGAAACCACAGCATCTGTGGTCAGCTACAAGAGCAGTTTTGAACTTATGATGCATCACCATGGTTGCAATTCCAGCCTGACTGCTGCGTCTACCCCAGTCAGTCCACAAGTCACAAGACGTTGTGCCACTGCCTGGCAACACCGACTTCTGTGGGAAGAGAGACACAACCTTTTCTTATTTTCATCCACTTGTTGTGATGGTTGTCTTCGATGGTTGCCCTGGGCTCTGCGCCCATCAGTGAAGCAGTCCTTCATCTCATCAGTGCAGTCCGTGTGTGTCTGTGTGCTGTGTAGGTGGTGATAGTGAACAGCGTGAACGACTTGTATCAGTACATCGATCAGAAACAGTTGACAGGCGAATTTCACGGCTCGCTGCGGTTCAACCAGAAAGATTGGATCCACCAGCAACTGGTAAACTATCATTACAGTGTTTCCACATTTACTGCCAGTAGATCTGATGTTGTTTGCAGCACTTGGACACTATTTTTCATCACACGTGGTAATCAGTTGGTATAAAGCCTTTTTCTGGAGTGGGTATTACTGAAATGGTTTGTGCTGTTCATCAGTCAATCAATCAGTAATGTTTATAGTTGCTTAAGTAGCTGCTGCCACCGCTAGGACCACTAAGAGTGTCACAGTTGGACCATAGTTACAGCACAACATCTGGGTAGGACTGCTGGAACAGATAATGTTTCAGTTGGCGCCAGAAGGTCGACAGCGAATTGGCCAGAACGATGTCGTCAGGCAGGCTGCTGCAGCGTTGGCTGAAAACAGCCTGTTGATGACATTGCCGGAAAGCTGGGGAAAATGAATGAATTAGATGTCGATTATGTGATTTCGGTGATATTATTAGGTTGGATAAAGTAATGTGAAGCAGTCATTGGTTTTGTGGCACAGCGGTCAAACGCCGGTCTTAGGCCAGAGAACTTTTCCTGTCCTGCACAAGACCTGTAGCTGACGGGTGACCACTTATATGGGTAAACCATCTACTATAGGTCAGCCAACCAGGCCAACTCAGCCTTTCATCCCTCCGGGGTTGATAGATGAATGGTAAGCTGCAATTGGATGTCTTCTAACTCAGTTAGGGGAGCCGCCATCTGGTGAATGCTTACGAAGGAAAGGCAGGCATGGTGTATTTGCTGGTAAAACTGTGTGATCTATGCCTGCATGCTTATAGTATATAAGTGGTGCTATATATATGTACTCTTTATTTCCTTTTCTTTCAAGGCTGAGTGCTGGTTCAGTCAATTAGCCATTCATAGGTGATCACGAAGTGAAGCTGAAATGTGTCACTTAGCTTCATTCCATTATGTCATGTTCGCTGGTGACTGTTAATAGCGGTTTTGGCATGGCACTAACAGCATTGGGCATATCAGCTGAGTTACTCTGTGTCAAGTCCGGTTAGTACTGGGATTGGTGACCATCTTCTTGCAGGCATACCACCTCGGTATGTAACTAACCACCCAGGCCAACTCAGCCTCCTACCCTCTATGGGATGGAAAATGAGTGTCGGCCAAAATGCAATGATGCTCTGCAGCTGGGAGTATAGACAGGATGAATTATTCCATTCGTGGATAAACGTGTGCGTGGCAGATAAAACTGTGTGATCTGTCGTTAAGATGTGGTTTAGGAATGAGTATCACACTCATTATAAGGCGTGTATTCAAACGTCTTGTTCACTTTGCTTTAAAGTTGAGAATTTCATGTGCCTGGACAGTGGCAGTCCTGACCGAGTGCGCGTGTATTAGTATTTCTGATGTTGTGGGCAGCTTCTGCCGTCATTGAGAGCAACCACGTGTGTGGTATGGTGCCGTGAGTCGGGCAGTAGTTGAAGAAATATTCATGCCCAGTGAGTGGTTTTACCGTGAAAGTACAATTTGAGTTCCATTCACTGCCTTGAAACTGTTTGTTTGGCAACGTGTTAAGCATCCAGCATGTAAAATTTTTGCTCAAATTATTGTAAAGGTTTTTCAGCGGGAGATTTGGTCCAGCGTCGAGTAACTGCAGGAGAGATGGCCGATAAAGTGACATCTTAGGTAATTACAGTCGTGGGGGTAGGATTTTTTTATCTCCGTTTGTCTGTGTGTTTGTCTGTTTTTCCGGATGATATCTCAAAACCGATACAGCTAGGATCACCAAACATGATACAGAAATGTTCCACGATGAGTCCTGGAAACCCATTTATTTTGGAGTCAAGGTCACGAGAATCACAAATACTTTGCCCATGTGGGTGTTTGCACTCTTGTGAGTGCTGGCTGCTTCTAGTTTGTAAGAATATTTGTATGATGCAAGTAAGCAAACTGTCCCGATGCAATGTGGAATGTTGATGATGTTCTGAGCAGTTTAGACTGGTAAGCATGGAAGTGTGGGAAGAAGTAGATAGTGTAGTGAGTGACAGCTGATGTATTTGTCTGCACTGAAGGCCACGGAGCAGTTGCTGAACGATGGCACTGAAATCGGTGACGAGCTGAAGATGTTTTCTGCTCAGTGCAAGCAAACTAATGATACTCAGGTCTGTCAACAAACATCTATAGCTTGGATTCCCACGCCTGCTAGAAAGTCATTAAAGTCCGACAATTTCTAAGACCTAGAAACTCTTGGAAAATCCTTTTGGTCTTTGAACGTCCTGGAAATTACATGATGTGGTCGTGGATCATACTGAAATAAAAAATGTTTCAAATTTGACAACATTAGATGGAGCTTCAATTGAATCATACAGCTACAGTTTTTTGGACTGTCGGTTTCTTGAAACTGTATTTTTAGCATTATGCAGTTTGCTTGCATTTACGTTTATTAGCTTACACGGCATTGTGATGCCGAAGGGATTACGTTTTACCACTGTGGTTTTCTTCTTCTTATTTATTCTTCTTCTTTTTCTATTCCTACCCATTCTACCAGAATAGTTCCAGTTTGTTTCCAGGCTGGATGTCGTAGGAGGCGACTAAACCTGGCTTTAGTTTTTTTGTTTTGTTTTTTTGTATTATGTATATTTTTTAGTTAATGATGCATGCTTTTTGTCATATTTGATTTAGTTTTGTCTTCTGATGTGATAGTTGTCTCCCCCTGTTGTAGGCACTAGCGTAATAATTTAAATGAGCATTTTGATCTCTTTCCATCTTTGCGTGGCTGCTGAAAAAAGGAGGCCAGGGTCGAGGTTGATATATTGCAGGCCTTCCTTAACTGGGTAGGGATAGCTCTCCACCCCTGACTTTTTGTCTCTGATATAGCCATATTTGTGCTGAAAGCGGACGTTAAACTCCAATTAACTAACTTGATAACGGGAAGTATTCGTCATCTGCACATGACGAATCATAGTTGACTGACTGAAATCTAGTCACATCATGTTCACTGTAGTAAAGTAGGGTGATATATGGCCTATCAAATAACGTCAATTCTGATGACCTTGAGTGACATTCAAGGTTGTACACCTATTGCAAGCCTTTTCAGGTCAGATTTTTTTGTACACCTGTGCAGCAGTTGACGAGATTTCAACTGACATACCGTGTCACACAGTTTCTGTATAATAGCTGAGCTTCTTGTTTCTTCAGTTCTTCTGTAAGTAAAGTAAAGTAAACAGTGTATAGCAGTTTAGCATCAACTTAGCTCTTCACTGCTGTGGGAAACTCACATGCCATATGGGATCACACAGTGTTACCTGCCACCCGACAGAGGTGAGAATCCCGCCTTTACCCCCAGCCGAACAGGTACTCGATTTAGGGATGCAAGGCTGAGTTGACCTATGTTACGTGAAAGCCACCGGCTGGGAATTGAACCCGCGACCTGTAAATCGCAAGTCCAACTCCCTACCGCTGAGCCACCACGCAACACCAGTACCTTTGGCTATAAATGGCATGCAGGCGGTAACAAGTGGTCAATGAATTTCGGCACAATGACGCATCACGGGCGGATTTTTCACGGCGGGCAACATTTAATGTGACACCAGCCAGGTGTAAGCCTACCTAACATATTGAATTATCCGTTTTGCAGTGAAGATGGCAGTAGAAACTGACCGTCCTTTTGCATAGGCCAGACAGCCCAAAACATTGCAGCTTTCCCTTAGTGGATCTGGACCCATCTAACACTTGGTTCCTTGCACCCACCCAAATCAGTCACGCAAGCAGCATCTCAATCTGTTCATCCGTTTTTGCAGGGCTTATGAATGTGACCAACAGACAGACAGACAAACTGACCACACTACTCCACCTGTAGCAGTAGGCCAGTGTTGCTAGTTATCAGTGCAGTGACGGCTGAAAGTGGCATTCTGAATCACCGAATCTGAAAGAATGGTAAGGATTAGAAAAAGAGTGCAACAAATCTAACTAAATTTATGTCGTGGAGGATAGTTGATGATGGTGCTGATGTTGATATACGTGGTTACATTGATTGTCCTGTTCTGTACAGGTGTACTCGTCGTCCGCGGTGATCATGACAACACGTGATCAGCAGGTAGTTAAACGTGATGACATTGACAAGAGGCTGGCGTCGGTGATGAGTCACACGCGGGAGATGAGGACTTGCTTCAAGAAGATGTCTGTCATTAATGACTCCAGTGGCAGTGACTCAGTGGCGATTGTACCCAGCACACTGATGCAAGTCATGACACTTGAACGGTTCGCATTTGTTCACTTGCATTGGATATGTTTCTGTTGTTGTTGTTCATTTACAGTGTGCAAACAAGGTTTCGCCCTAATGGGGCATAAAACTAATGGCCTGCAGTGACGTGTTACTGTGGAGCTATAATTAGACTGGAGGCGGCATGACGTCATTGCCTGGCCTGTGTGGGTGAAGCTGCCTGCAGGCCCGCCGTGGAGTATTACAGACGATGACAGCTACCGTTACTAGTCTGGCCCCCTATACCATGTGTAGCCGCCCAGTAAAAAGTGGCTATTGGCCACTCTGTCTCCCTCTGCTGCAGTAGACAGCAACTGAGCTATGATGATCGTCTAGAGGTTAGGTGAGACAATAATCAGAACTATTCTGTACTGTGTTGTGTATGACAGTTGTGCACAATGATATATACACACACATGCATGAAATTCTTAAATTTGCATATTGGTTTTGATTTAGGTTTTATTTTTGTGTGTTTGTTTACGTTTAGCATTTTGTGTCTTTTGTGTTAGTTTAGATCATTTTATACTTGTTTTGTTTGCTTTTTTGTGTTGGGTTTAGTTTTTTCAGTACCAAGCCAACAGCTTGGCTGGGAGAACGTGTCTGAAATGACCTGCTCTGTTTTGAGTGAGGTGTAAAACCTTCACTCTATCAATCATTTCGCTAATTTGAGTGGAAAAGGTGCCCACAACTTCACTAAATGCTCTCCTTTTTTCAGAAATTTTTCGCCGGCAAATTTGTAATAAATTTGTCTTGAAGATACCACACATCTTGACATATCGCTACACTTACACCTTTTGACTCAGTGTCCAGTTGCCCAGTTTTGTGCTTCAGTTTGTTGTTCACGACGACACACAGCACAGACACAAACACGCCCAGCAGTTCAACGGTCATTCTTCAGGTGATCATCAGTTAGCACCTGCCCATTTATCCTACTTGGTGCAAGATGTATGTTTGTGTTTGTTTATGCTTGATGCCATTCCTGTTGTGGATCACAGGATTCACCACTACCAGACTCCTCAGGGAAAGGACATTATGTATCACAGGAGTCACTTACCAGACTGTGTCCTTTCTTCACGCACTACCAGACTCTTGAGGGAAATGAGTCACTTACCAGACCGTGTCCTTTCTTCACGCACTACCAGACTCTTGAGGGAAATGAGTCACTTACCAGACCGTGTCCTTTCTTCACGCACTACCAGACATCTGAGGGAAAGGACGTTATGTATTACAGGAGTAACTTACCAGACTGTGTCCCTTCTTCATGCACTTCCAGACTTCTGAGGGAAAGGATGTTGTGTATCACAGGAATCACTTACCAGACCATGTCCTTTCTTGACGCATTACCAGACTCTTGATGGAAATGAGTCACTTACCAGACTGTGTCCTTTCTTTTTTGTGCCATGCCTCTGACGTCAGAGACTCTTGTGGGGAACTGTGGATGTGATGTGTTGTGGTGTACTTGGAGGCAGGTTGGCAGCACACCTGGACAATGTACGGAGTCAGTTTGATGGCTGGTGGCAGCGTCATCTGACACAGCTTCAACGACGAATTCAGATGCTGCATCTGACTGAACGATACGATCAGGTCTTCTCACTTGTTATATCAGCAACAACTGTTCACTGTCAGGATGCGTCCTGGTACCGGAAACAACATTCACCCGGTCACTTGCTGTTCATATGGCTGGTTTTTCCACCGCAAATTAATCTCCCGTTAATGTTAACGGGAGATTAATTTGCGGTGGAAAAACCGGCCCTTACAGTTACTGTCTAATGTCTTTAATTGATTCTCTCCACTTGCTGCAGTCCACAGCATTGTCCTTTTTTGTTGTAGAGTTTGACAGTTTTCTTCCACAGCCTCCCACCTGTTTTCTGTGTTGGTTTCTAGTTCATAAGCCACGACCTCCACTTTGTAATCCATGCATTTTCACATGATCATTCTTACCATACGATTACGATACAGCATATTTACATGCGCTCAATAGCTGACGAGATGGCCAGCCTAATGTAATGTACGGCGCAGAAATGACAAAATACGGAAAAACTACAAACACAAACTGAGTAGCTCAGAAGAAACAGTCTGAGCAATAGTCTGTGAAGGCAGTCCGGGAGGAAGAAGTCACACTATGGGGGTTGGATTTGTGAAGCAGGTAGGTGTTAAGCCGGGAGTGAAAGAGAGAGGGAGTTATGGGTGAGCAGAGTGGTGAATCAAAACAGGAAGAAGTGATGGGTGAAGGATAGGCAAGTAGGAAATGGAGGAACTGGTACCAGGATGAGATTGATGAAGAGATATTGGGAGTTGGATCCTGAGACAAGGTGAAGAATACCGAAAGGAGCGATCAGATTCTTTTAGACAGGATGAATTAGGTGGCCGAGCAAGAGTAACGACGGATGAAGAGAGAGTACTTCAAGGATGGCGAACAGAGGTGAGGTTATAAAGGTATGGAGGTTGGATAGTTGTGAGTGGTCTTATTGTAAAACCTATCCTTATTATCGCAATTTGTTTTATCGTAAAACTATAATGGTATCGTCTGTTTTTTTGTTTTTCTTACATTTATATATATCATCGACATGAATACATTTGCGGCACATTATAATTGAGTAAATAAATAGCAAAAAACATTTTATGTTAGGGCTCGTAACAGTAAACAAAATAAACAACTCGTGGAACATTTTGTTTGCTAATTAATCGATTAAAATCCATTAAAGCCAGCAATTCAGAGATCTCTATTGCACTGTTTTTCTGGGACAAACGTTTCTGCCACAGGTAATTTGTTGGTGACATTGTAGAACAAAATAAGGAAATAAGTTCTACAATTAAGTTTTAACAGATAATGCTTATTTAACATTCTCTTAAGAAGCTTAAGTGAAAATCGACATGTTATCAGAATGAAATAAGTGAGTGATAAGTCATCTATATATAATAATCAGATTGTGAA